>Ga0302300_1000881_pt1 | contig 18605 bp, 18 predicted proteins | sample III_Palsa_E1_1_FD_198756 | JGI IMG/M metagenome (GOLD analysis project Ga0302300, IMG submission 198756) | Peat permafrost microbial communities from Stordalen Mire near Abisko, Sweden - III_Palsa_E1_1 | ecosystem: Environmental > Terrestrial > Soil > Palsa > Peat permafrost | place: Sweden... | reverse complement strand
AACTTTTATGAGCTGCTCTAAGCTCCTGGATCTCTTCGTTAGTTAATTCAAAATTTTTCATACCACGAAGTATACATGAAGTTAAATTACGTAGCTACACCTAAATCTAGGCTGCGATGAGTATATCTTAAAACTTGAATAGTAAGAATACATTTTTAAAAAAGAGTAAGGCTGAAAGTTATGGATGAAAATAAAAAATTGCATAGAGAAGTTGTAGAGTTACATAAAAAAATTAAAGAATTACGTTTTGAGCTCGGAATGAATATCAAAGAATCAAAAGAAGCTAATGAACTTCATAAGGCAGAACTTGATAAAGCCAAGCTAATAACTGAAACTGAAAAAACGGCACGACTTGTCGCCGAACGAGCTTTAAAAGTTGCTACCCTATCAAAAGACGAAATACATTGTGATTTGTTATGTGCTAAAAACGAAGCCCTAGCACAAACTAGAATAATTCAAGCTAAAGAAGCAGAAATCGTACGCCTTTTTGAACTACAAAAAAATACTGAAGCTGCTCGAATAAAATTACAAGAAGAACTAACTTCATCCCAGTTTTCAGCAAATGAAAAAGATGGTTTTTCAAATTCAGCCAATCCATCCAGTAGGCGAAGAAATAGATAAAAATTAAGATTTACAATTACATAGAAAATAGTTTAGTCTTTAGCAATAAATTTTAATGCTACCGCATTAATGCAATATCTCATACCTGTGGGGCGTGGGCCATCGTCAAATTTATGGCCTAGGTGCGCCTTACAGTTATTGCATAACACTTCTACACGTTCCATCCCATGGGTATTATCTTGTTGCTCCTCAACCGCGTCTTGAGCAGCTGCCTGCCAGAAACTAGGCCAGCCTGAACCGGAATCAAATTTTGCAGTAGAATTAAATAAAAAGTTATCACAGCAAATACACACATACTGACCCTGTTCATAATTATTTAAAAATTCACTGGTAAACGGCGGCTCTGTTCCTTTTAGACGACATACTCTATATTGCTCTGGGCTTAGCACTGCCTGCCATTCCGCCTCGGTTTTTAACATAGCATTAATACTCCTTTTTTTGCTGTGTAACAATATATTTATATTTACGCTCTATTATTCTCATGCTATCAAAATTTTAGATAAATGTGCTAAAAAAAATTACTATTTACATAAAATAGACACCCCAACACTTGGCATGCAAAAAATACAATTTTCGGTTAAAATATAAAACTTATTTTTTATTTATGTTTTACAACCAAGAAGGCCCTTGTTACCATGATAAAGTCAGCAGAAGAACTAGATAAAATGCGCATTTCAGGTCATTTAACCGCTAAAGTTTTAGAAGCGTTGTCACCCATTATAAAACCCGGCATGACCACCGCTGAAATAGATGAGTTTTGTGAACAATATATTGTTGACACTTTGCATGCTCGCCCTGGGAGTAAAGGTCAATATGGTTATCCTTTTTCAGTAAACACTTCAGTAAATCATGTAATATGCCATGGCATGCCATCAACGAAAGTTACTTTAAAAAAAGGCGATATTGTTAACGTAGATGTTACCGTCATTCAAGATGGTTATTATGGCGACAGTAGTAAAATGTTTTGTATAGGCGAAGTACCCAATCATGCCTCCCGCCTAGTAAAAATCACACAAGAATGCTTGTACCTTGGGATTTTACAAGTAAAACCAGGGGCGACCCTTGGCGATATAGGACATGCTATACAAACGCACGCTGAAAAAAATCATTACTCAGTTGTACGAGAATATTGTGGCCATGGCATTGGTAAAGAAATGCATCAAATGCCCCAGGTCTTACATTATGGGGTTGCAGGAACCGGCCAAGTACTGGAAGCGGGCATGACTTTTACTATTGAACCTATGATTAACCAAGGTAAACGAGATATTAAATTATTAAACGATGGCTGGACTGTTATTACTAAAGACAGGCGTTTATCAGCTCAATGGGAACATACTATCTTGGTAACGCCTGGTGGTTTTGAAGTGCTTACTTTACGTGAAGAAGAAAAAGGTATTTTAGAACAATATCCACTAAACATTAGCTAAATTTTCAAATACGGGCTCGGTACTGCAATACCAAGCTTAGACTCAAAAATAAAATAATAGGCGCTATCACTGCTATAAAAGGAGGTACATTAAATACCAAGGCAAGGGGCGCTAAAATACCGTTTAGAGTATGAAATGCAAAGCCCAAGATTATCCCAGTTAAAATTCTTACCCCCATAGTCGAAGCCCGTAAGGGCCCAAAAATAAAAGGGATCGCTAAAAAAACCATAACTAAGATAGTTATAGGTTGTAAGACTTTAGACCAGAAAGAAAACTTAAATTCCTGATTATGTAATTCATGCTCATTACGATATTTTATGGTATCCCATAATTGTTTAATAGATAAATATTCTAAATGCTTTACGCCCGCTGCATCTAAAATTTCTGGGGCAATAAAATTGGTAACCGTGCTCTTTTTGGTTAATACTGATGTGGTTTGTTTTTCTAGGAATCGGGTGGCTTTAGCATTGTAAAAAGTCCATACTTTGTCATTGAAAATAATTTCTTCCACTGAAACCGCTTCCTGTAAATGCCCTTTTTCATCAAAAATAAAACAACTTACCTCCAGTAAATGTTTTTTATCTTTAATGGTTTTTATATGAATATATTGATTATTAAAACGCACCCAGGTGCCATATAAAGTTTGAATAGTTTGCCCTCCACTTAAGGCTTGGGTCCTCACAATTTGTGCTAGATTTTCAGTAAACGGCGCTATACCTTCCCCCATCCCAAAAACCACAATAATTAATACCGCTGCGGCTTTTAATACGGTATAACTAATACGCCGTACCGAGAAGCTAGAGGCTTGCATCACGACCAATTCGGTATGGCTTGCCAAGGCCCCGAGTGAAATTAAAACACCGATAAGCGCTGACCAAGGAAATAAAATATACAGCCTTCTTGGAATAGTTAATAAAATATAGCTTATGGCAGTTGTAATATTATAGGCTTCTCTTCCTATAAATTTTAATTCTTGTACTAAGGCAAAAAATAAATCTAACCCTAGTAAGGCTAGTGCTACTAGCAATACAGCCTTAATAATTTGGATACTTATGTAATGTTCTACTATTTTCATGATAATTTTTTAAACAATTGATAGCGATGCGGCAGTCCCCCCGCTTCACGAATTAATAAACAACAGGCAAGGCTTAGCATTACAGCATGTACCCACCACAACCCAATATAAGGGGGTAAAGCTTGGTTACTCATCCAGCGTTTGGAAAGTATTAGTAAATTATAATATAAAATATATAACATTAAGGCAGGCAAAAATTTTGCAAAACGACCTTGCCTGGGATTTACTCTAGATAAAGCAATGGCTAGTAAACTAATAATAGGTATGGATAGCGGGAAAGCTAAACGCCATTGTACTTCAGCTTTATCGTTGATATCATTTGAGTGCCATATTACAGACGTCGTTTTTAATTTCATGATTTCAGGTACCGCACCTATTGCTTGTAAAATCTTACGGCCATAGGTTTCAAAATTAAGTAAGGTAAAATCTAACCTTCCTGGCACCCCTTCATAACGGTGGCCTTGTTTCATAACCAGATGAAAACTTAAATTTTCTTTGGTTTCAATTAACTCTGCTCCTGCTGCGGTTAATACCGTCCAGCTAGCTTTAGTTTTATTTTCAATTTGAGGTTGCTCTGCAATAAATACCTGTTGTAAATTTTTAGTTTTATTATTTGCAGATTCTACATAAAATACTATGCGGCCATTATCTAAGCTTTGAAAACGGCCCGGCACAATAGCTTGCATCATACCAATCGCTTCTCCTTCTGCGATTACTTTTTCACGATATTCTACCGTTGCAGGTATGAGCCAAAAAGTTAGTAAGCCATTTAAGGAACTTAACACTAAGGCTAACGACAAAGTAAGCTTGATTAAAGATCCCCAGGTATAGCGGGAAGTAAATAAAACTCGCATCTCACTATCGGCATGCAAACGGCCATAAGCCAATAATAAAGCCATAAAAATGCTAGGGGGCATTAAAAAACCAATAAGCTCTGGTATATATAATAAAACTAACTTTAATACTAAGGTGATGGGTAAGGTGCCGGCGGCGGCTTTTGCTAAATAAGTAACAAATCTATTACTAATAGCAATAAGTACTACAATACTGTTTACTGCAGTCCACGATAATAGCACTTCTTTAGTTAGGTATCTACCAATTATCACCAGATATCCAAGTTTTAATACGGATCACGCTTAATTTAACAACATAAAACAGGTACACTATATACAAGTAGCCTTTAAGCCTTTCAACTTTGAAAGCGCTAAATAAAAAAAGGTTTAGGCGCGTTACAATTCAAAATGAAGGTGGAGCATTTAATGGAATTTTTGGCAAAAACGGCAAAACTCGAAAAATTACGCACTCAGTGCATGATAATAGGTATTTTTGAAAAACGTCAACTAAGCCCTTCAGCCCAATTACTGGATGAACAAAGTAAAGGTTATATTACACAAATTTTGGCAAAAAGTTTTTTTACGGGCAAACTCGGGCAAGTAATGATGCTGTATCAAGTGCCAGGATTACCTTGCGACTCTATTTTATTAATGGGATGCGGTACTCAAGATAGCAGTGCTATGCAATTTAAAGAATTAAGCCGTAAAATGTCGCTTGCATTAAAAGAAAATCAAATTAAAGAAGCAATATGTGCCTTAACTGAATTACCCTTTAGTGAAATAAGCCTAGAATCTAAAATACGACACCTAGTAGAAACTTGTTTAGATACTTTTTACCAAATAGATATATTCAAAAGTAAAAAAAATCTTGTTCCTTCTTTACAAAAAATGACCCTATTACTCGAGACCCGCCGCGAACAAAGAGCGGCCGATAGAGCAATTGAAGAAGCAAGCTGTATAGGAAAAGCCGTAACCTATGTAAAAGATTTAAGTAATACCCCAGCCAACATCTGTACCCCTACGTACCTTGCAAACCAAGCAGAAAAATTAGTAAAACGTTTTCCTAAATTAAGCTGTGCTGTGTTACATGAAAAAGAAATAAAAGCTTTAAAAATGGGGGCATTATTAGCAGTGGCTCAAGGTAGTATTCACCCCCCTACTTTTATCACAGTAGAGTATAGAGGCAATAAAGATAAAAATAAGCCACAAAAACCTATAGTATTAATTGGTAAAGGCATTACTTTTGATACCGGGGGCAATTCTATAAAACCCGCTGCCAATATGATAGGTATGAAATATGATATGTGCGGCGGTGCTAGCGTTTTAGGAGTATTACAAGCCATAGCTGAGCTTGAACTGCCATTACATGTTATTGGCCTTATACCTTGTGCTGAAAATATGCCCGGGGGCACGGCAATTCGCCCCGATGATATTATTACTACTTTATCTGGTAAAACGGTAGAAATATTAAATACCGATGCAGAAGGCCGTTTAATTTTATGCGATGCACTAACCTATGCCGAACGCTTTAATCCTAGTGTAGTTATTGATATAGCGACTTTGACAGGTGCTTGTCTAGTAGCGCTTGGTAGGCACGCTAGCGGTTTACTTAGTAACAATGAGACGTTAGCCCAAGCTTTATTACAAGCTGGTGTAGAAAGTTTAGACAAATGTTGGCAACTACCCCTATGGGAAGAATACCATGAGGCTTTACAAAGTAATATTGCTGATATAGCCAATATAGGTACGGGGGGGGACGCCGGTGCCATTTTAGGGGCTTGTTATTTAGCGCAATTTGCAGAAAAATTTCACTGGGCTCATTTAGATGTGGCAGGCACGGCTTGTAGATTTACCGGTAAAGACCGCGCGGCTACCGGCAGGCCCGTGCCTTTACTGGTACAATATTTATTAAAGCAATGTAACTAAAATTTAAAACCTAAATGTAAAATCTTGGAATATATGTAAATGGTAGACAGCAAATTTAATCCAACCGAACTTGAAGCAAAATGGTGTTACCAATGGGAACATGCAGGATATTTTAGCCCCAGTAATAGTGGTGAACCCTATTGCATTATGATCCCTCCGCCTAATGTGACCGGTAGTCTACATATGGGGCATGCTTTTCAGCAAACACTCATGGATGTATTAATCCGCTATCACCGTATGCAAGGTCATAATACCTTATGGTTGGTAGGGACTGATCATGCAGGTATTGCCACGCAAATGGTGGTTGAAAGGCAATTAGAAGCCACTGGCGCTACGCGACATAGCCTTGGGCGAGAAGCTTTTATAGAAAAAATTTGGAACTGGAAAGCAGAATCCGGTGGCAATATTACGCGGCAATTACGAAGACTTGGAGCTTCGGTAGATTGGACCCGTGAGCGTTTTACCTTAGAACCTGGCTTATCACTTGCGGTACAAACGGTATTTATCAAACTATTTGAAGAAGGACTTATTTATCGAGGCAAAAGGCTCGTGAATTGGGATCCGGTTTTGCAAACGGCAGTATCCGATTTAGAAGTAGAATCAAGCGATGAATCCGGATTCATGTGGCACATCAATTACCCTTTACGCAGTGGGCTTGGGGTACTTACCGTTGCTACTACCCGCCCTGAAACCTTATTAGGGGATGTAGCCGTTGCCGTGCACCCCGATGATGAACGCTATAAGCATTTAATTGGACAAATGCTTAGCTTACCCCTTTGTGATAGAGAAATTCCTATTATTGGTGATACTTATGTAGAGCCAGGATTCGGCACCGGTTGTGTCAAAATAACTCCTGCTCATGATTTCAATGATTTTGAAATGGGTAAAAGACATAATTTACCTTCAATTAATATTTTTGATAAAACAGCTACTCTGAATGAAAACGCCCCTCCCCGTTATCAAGGGCAAGATAGATTTGTTGCTCGTAAAAATATAGTAGCCGATTTAGAACAGTTAGGATTACTACATAAAGTTGAACCCCATAATTTACAAGTACCACGAGGGGATAAAAGCGGCGCCATTATAGAGCCTTTACTTACGGATCAATGGTTTGTAAAAATAGAACCCCTAGCCAAAGCAGCAATTCAGGCAGTAGAAAATGGCGACATTAAATTTGTTCCAGAAAACTGGAGTAAAACCTACTTTGAATGGATGCATAATATTCAAGATTGGTGCATCAGTAGACAATTGTGGTGGGGTCATAGAATTCCTGCTTGGTATGATGAAAATCAACAAATTTACGTAGGCGAAACCGAAGCTTTAGTGCGGATAAAATATGCTTTAAGCGATGATATTCAATTAACCCAAGACGATGATGTCCTCGACACTTGGTTTTCATCGGCCCTCTGGCCTTTTTCTACTTTAGGATGGCCCAAAGAAAATCGAGATATGGATACTTTTTATCCAACGAATGTATTAGTAACTGGTTTTGATATTATTTTCTTTTGGGTTGCCCGTATGATAATGTTTGGGCTTAAATTTACGCATAAAGTCCCTTTCCATACGGTATATATTCATGGATTGATTCAAGACAGCGACGGCCAAAAAATGTCTAAATCTAAAGGGAATGTTATCGACCCTATCGATTTAATAGATGGTATCGATATAGAAAGCTTAGTAAAAAAACGTACCCAAGGGTTGATGCAGCCCCAAAAAGCGAAAGCCATTGAAAAAGCAACCCGTGCTCAATTTAAAGACGGAATACCTGCCTTTGGTTGCGATGCTTTACGATTTACCTATTGTGCCTTGGCAACTCACGCCCGCCATGTGCGTTTTGATTTGAAGCGTATAGAAGGGTATCGTAATTTTTGCAATAAAATCTGGAATGCGACCCGTTTTGTATTAATGCATGCGACCGATAAATACATTCCTTGTGATTTGCAGCCAAATGCACTCTCACTTACTAATGCTTGGATATTTTCTATCTGGCAAGATACCAAACAAAGTATTATCCAACACTTACAGACCTATCGTTTTGATTTAGCAGCGCTCGTTATTTATGAATTTATTTGGAATGAATATTGCGATTGGTGCTTAGAATTTGCGAAGCCCGCCTTCAATAATCTTGACACAAAAACGCAAGCCGTGCAAGAAACTTTACATAGCTTAGTAACGATTTTAGAAGAATTATTACGAGTGATTCATCCTTTTATGCCCTTTATAAGCGAAGAACTATGGCAAAAAGTAGCGCCTTTATGCCAAAAAACTAGCAACAGTATTATGTTACAACCCTACCCACAATACGATAAAGCTTTTATCAATGAAGCCGCGGTACAAGGGGTTGAATGGCTTAAAAAAATCACCTTGAGTATTCGTACCATTCGAGGGGAAATGAATCTTGCGCCAAGCCTGGTCTTGCCGGTTATGATTTATAATGCCAGTATCACCGAACAAGCATTAATAAATGAAAATAAAGCTTTATTACAGCTTTTAGCCAAAATAAATCCTATTACTTTTCTCGATACTGATACTAAAGATACCCATTACGCTATTAAAGAAGGTTTAATGCCCGGCTGTGCTACTGCAGTGGTAGGCGATATGGAAATTTTAATACCTCTGCAAGGCCTTATTAATATTGAAGCAGAGCGTAACCGTTTAAGCAAAGAAATCGCTAAACTTAGCAAGGAATTAGAAATAGTCAATTCAAGGCTTGCTAATTCTAATTATGTAGAAAAAGCGCCTCCCGAAGTCGTTGAAAAAGAACGGGCAAGAGCGCATGAATTACAAACTACGGTCAAAAAATTAGAGTTGAGTCTACAGTCCCTAGGTTAAGTTTTGCCTGATAAACAGGCCATACTTAACCTTGATTCTATGGTTTTAATAAACACCCATTTAATTGAGTACACACTAAAGCGACAACTATTCTGGCAGAAGAGGGATAATCCGGCCACTTATAGAACTTCTATACGCGGCCCATCCATGGGCTTGACAAGGGGGTTTTGGGCCACTTACAATGAAGCTATAAGTGGCCCATCTTAAGGTACCCCCCCATGCAGATTATTGGAAGAACAAAAGAGAAAAAAGCGCTTAATAAAGCATTTCATGCAAAAGAATCCTAATTTATCGTAGTCTATGGACGTCGGCGCGTCGGAAAAACCTACTTAATTCGTGAATATTACAGAGCATTAAAATGTCTTTTTTTTCATGTCACTGGCAAAAAAAATGGTACTTTAAAACCCACATTAAGCACTCTGGACAACTAACACAATTTCTTTTCACCCAACCCATAAATAAATTGAACATTTTTGCTAAAATAGCTGATAATTTTAGTTTTTATTTCATTTAATCCTGAAATTGTTCGATGCACTACTCCATTCATTTTTACATAAACAATTTCAATCCCATCTAATAATTGAAAAACCCATCGCATAGTAGGCTTCTGACTTGGCCTTTTTATTTGATTTGGAACATACTCTTCCTTTTCTTTTAACGCCAATCTTAATTTTCTTTGAGCTATTGAATATACCAATAAACTTAGCGTCATTATCATTAACAGAGCCTCGATTCTTTGCTCTTTTTTTAAAAATAAAGACGATACAAAAAAGAATGGATCCTTTAAAAACCTAAAACCCATATTTTCCACCGTACTATTTTGATTTTTATACGCAATTAAAACCTCAGCATCCGATAAGATTGCTTTATTTGCATTACTAGCTACTATAAAACACGTTTTTTGAAAAATAGTTTTTTCTTTGATTGTTTCATTTAAAATAAAAGAAAAATTGCAATTAAATATATGCCCTATCGGTTCAGCACCTTTTTTAGGCCTGCCTTTACCTTCGTATTCGGCAATTTTTTCATATTTAATATCTTGTAAGCTGTGGTACTTAAGTTTAGTAGAAAATTTATTGAGGGCTTTACTTAAATCTAATGCACAACAATACCCCTGCTTTAGCAAACTAGTTTTAAATTTGCTTATTGACTCATATTCTCGATTGATTTCTCTTAAAACTGTTGTATGCGCTCTAGCTTCAGATTCTTTAGATTGAACTACAAGCCAACGCTGCTGAATCCCATAATGCTCTATATCTACTGGATAATATTTATATTTTTCATTCAGGATAATCCACTCTGAAGCCTTTATATGCGATGTGTGCTCAATTGTGCTCTGTTCTTCTTTAATGGAGGCAGGAATACGCGTAATAAAATTTAATAACTGTAAATTGGGCGCATTGACTTTGTCATAACCCTTAGAGTCAAAAATTAAATAGCCTTCCCATTTTGAATGCTTATGGCCTTCTAGTAAAAACTTAACCCTTCTTTGAAAAATTTTATTATCAGCAGAATTCCCATCCCAGCTTTTCATCATTAAGGGTATACCACCATCTTGACTGACTAAAAGTTCATGCACTAATTGTTTTAAATCTGGCCGCTTATCCTTCGAATAACCATGGGTAATCGCAATGGTGTGCTCATCCGTATCATTATCATATTCGCCAGTCACAGAAATACTCGTGGTATCTAAACTTTTAAACCTGGTATCAATCAGCTCCTGACTACAAACAATAGCCGCAAGCTCAGCATATAATCTTTCAGCACCATATTTATAAATAGCATCTAGACTTTTGCCTAATTTGCTACTATTAAAATGCTCAGCTTTTACACCAGGTCTTAATAAGGCTTCCAGTGGCTTATTTACAAAAAAACGCGGCGTTAAATATAAGGCTCTATTGGAAAATCCTAAACCATTTAAAATCATACCAACCACGCTTTCGCCTATCGAAATTTCTTCTCGTACATCTCGCCCTAATCTTTCATCTATTAATTGGCATAAATTTTAATCTTTAATAGTGCCACCCACTATACCTAAATGATCTAATCGTTCTATTCTTGCTTCCATTTTTTTCCACTACAACTGCAAAACTGGAAATAGAATAACAATAATTTTTTTTAAAAACAAAAACATAACGCTTACAAGCAATAAGCGAATATTTAATACCAAAAATAAATATTTTAGTTAACTACATGAAGGGTTTTATGTGGGTAGTTACATTTCCTATTCCATTTTTGTGAAAAAAGAGTATAATATGCCTATAAATAATTTATTTCCTCTTAACTGGAGACTAAAAATGGCTTTATCACCTTCTCAAATATCCGAACAACTTGAAAAAAAAATGCTCTCACATTTTATTACAAAAAAAATGCCTATTTCAAAATTCAAAACCTCAAAATTTACTAAAATTTGGTTTTCCAAACCAGGGAATCATCCTTTAGGCGGGCCTTTAAATGAATTTCGCTTAATACAACATAAATGTCGATTCCCAAATGATGAAATTTCATTAATTTGCAATTTAAGTGATCATGACGATGCTACCAAAGCTTACCTTAAAGCATTTTGCAGTACCAATAAAATCAAGCTATTTAGTCTAGAAGATATTGAAGCGCAAATTAAAAGCTTAGATAATGAGCAATGCCCTGATATTAAGATACAATTAGAATTATTAAAAATTGCTAAAATAGAAATACAATCACCTTTTGGCTGTTTAGCAGCAGCTTCTGATATAGTGCGAACACTTTCTCCTGTAGCCTTAATGGGGATATATACAGATTTTGATATTACCAAGAAAAAAAATATTCCAGCTGAATATTTGTCTCCTTTCGGGATACGATTAGTTACCGTATTTGATAATGATTTAGCAAGCAAAGGAGCAATTAGTTGTATTGGGCTTAATAACCATACTTGTGCTTTCGATGAATCTAATACAGATTTTCTAATGGCCTATAGAGCCGCTATTTTAAAAAATTATAATGAAATAAACAACATTATTTTAAAAATGAATGAAAAACATATATTTGATAAAACCGAATATAAAAATGCTGTGAAATACATGAAAGATAATAAAGAAAGCTTGGCACCGTTTGTTAAAGCATTAAAATTTCGTGCAGCTATGCAACAATCTGCTGCTCCCAAAAATTATGATGAATTTTTAAAACATTTTGTTTTACAGATTACTGGACCAGCTTGTCTACAAAATATTTTGGATGAATATTTTAGTAAAGATTTTACTAAAATAGTAGGCAATATGATGAATAGTTTACCTCAAGAGCACAATAATTTTAAAATGTTACCTAATATTTTAGCTATGTTGACGGTTAAGCCCTATGACTTTGACAACGATGGTGATATGTCTTGGCTGCCTTCATTTGACTCCATGAAAACAACTTTTGCAGTATTAAATGCCAATGCTACAAAAATTCAATCTATGGTGAGGATGCACCAAGCTAAGAATAAAGTAGCTAAAATATCTCTCAATGCTCGCGCGTAGCACGAAAAATTATATCTGGCCAACGCTCGATAGTTAAATTTAAGTTAACATGAGTGGGGGCCAAATAGGTTAAATTGTCTGCGACATCTAGCCCTAAATTAGTTTGAGTTTTTTGAGTAAATTCAGCAAGCTTCTTTTTGTCGGTGGCAGAAACCCAACGAATGGTTGCAATATTAATATTATCGTACACACAGTCGACATTATATTCATATTGCAGCCTATGGGCCACTACATCAAACTGTAATACACCCACGGCACCAAGAATAATACGATTATCATTTAATGGCCGAAAAATTTGCGTTGCCCCCTCTTCCGACAGTTCCATTAAGCCCTTTTGCAATGCTTTCATCTTTAACGGATCTTTAGGTCGCACCGCTCTAAATAATTCAGGCGCAAAATAGGGAATGCCTATAAATTTTAAATCTTCCCCTTGCGTAAAGGTATCGCCGATTTGAATAGTACCGTGATTGTGTAAACCTATTATATCCCCAGGCAAAGCATCCTCTACTATATCGCGTTGGCCTGCCATAAAGGTTAAGGCATTAGTTAACTGCACGTCTCTTTTTATACGCACATGCCTTACTTTCATGCCTTTTTGATATTTACCAGAGCAAATTCTTAAAAATGCAATTCTATCCCGATGCTGCGGATCCATATTTGCCTGAATTTTAAATACAAAACCAGTAAATTTTTCTTCCATAGGATCCACAGCTCTGGTTTCAGTAAGACAAGCCGCAGGGGAAGGAGCATATTGCACAAAGGCATCTAATAGCTCTCTTACACCAAAATTATTTAAGGCAGAGCCAAAATACACAGGAGTTAATTGGCCTTTGGTAAATTCTTCCTGATTAAAACGATGACTGGCTCCCAGCACCAAATCTAATTCTTCTCTAAATTCTGCCGCCAGACTACCTATTAGCTTATCTAGCTCTGGATTATGTAAACCTTGAATCAATTGGCCGGTTTGAGTTTTTTCATTTTGACCAGGCTTATATAAATAAATCGCATCTTGCTCGACATGATAAATACCCTTGAAGTGTTTACCCATACCAATAGGCCAGGTAATGGGAGCACATTTAATCTTGAGAACCGCTTCAATTTCATCTAATAAATTTATAGGCTCACGGCTATCTCTATCTAATTTATTAATAAAAGTAATAATTGGAGTATCGCGTAAACGGCATACTTCCATTAGTTTTACCGTTCGAGGTTCCACCCCTTTCACGGCATCAATGACCATTAAGGCAGAATCGACAGCCGTTAAAGTACGATAAGTATCTTCAGAAAAATCTTCATGTCCAGGGGTATCTAATAGATTAAACAAGCGATTTCTATAGGGAAATTGCATAACCGAGGTAGTAACCGATATCCCTCTTTGTTTTTCAAGTTCCATCCAGTCTGAAGTAGCATGTTTACTAGCTTTACGACCTTTAACGGAGCCTGCTAAATTAATAGCACCTCCAAATAATAATAATTTTTCGGTGATAGTAGTTTTACCGGCATCCGGGTGAGAAATAATGGCAAAAGTACAACGCGAGTTAACATCTTCAAAACATGGCATAAGAATAATCTTTATAATATTTTTATAAGTTTTCAGCAAATTCCTGTAAATAAGAAGCAACACCTTTGGTTGTCGCAATCATCCCTTTGTCCCCTTTTTTCCAACCAGCAGGACATACTTCACCATGTTGGTCATGAAATTGTAAGGCATCCACTAAGCGGAGTAATTCATCCATGTCACGCCCAAGAGGTAAGTCATTTACTAATTGTGAACGTATCATGCTTGTTTTATCTATTAAGAAAGTAGCTCGAAAAGCAACCCCTTCAGAAGGATGTTCCACACCATACATTTTACAAATCTCGTGTTTTACATCTGCGGCTAACACATAACTTACCGGTCCAATACCACCTTTTGCTACCGGCGTATTACGCCATGCCAGGTGTGAAAAATGGGAATCAATCGATATGGCAATTACTTCCACACCCCGTTCTTTAAATTCTTGTTCCCGTTTATCCAGTGCAATTAATTCGGATGGACATACAAAAGTAAAATTCAAAGGGTAAAAAATTAATACAGCATATTTATTTTTTATATTTTCATGTAAATTAAAGTGCGCGCTAATTTCATCATTTTTTAGTATAGCGGCGGTGGTAAAATCAGGGGCTTGTTTTCCAACTAAAATACTCATAGATACCTCAAAAAAATCAATATATTTTACATAGGGGGGTGATAGTTATTTGCTTTTACCTGTTGCCAATCGATAGCTTTGGATTTGCCATGCTCATCAATTGCTACAAAAGTGAAAATACCTTCTGTCACTTTATGACTCGAACCATTAATGCGGCGTTCTGCCCATACAGAAACGTTAATCACTATGGAGGAACGACCTGTTTTTACTACAGAAGCATAACAAGATACACAATCTCCAATAGATACAGGCTTTAAGAAAACCATTCCATCTATAGAAACTGTCGTTACCCTGTTTTGGGCACATTTGTGGGCTAATAAGGACCCGCCAATATCCATTTGAGATACCAGCCATCCCCCAAAAATATCCCCGTAGGCATTAGCAGCAGAAGGCATTGCTAAGGTCTTTAACATAAGATCGTTCAAAGAAGGTTCAGATAGGTGAGAATTTTCAACATTACTTGTCATAAAAAATAACCTTTACATTCTTGCGAAAAAATTATTAATGGTAAATATTTTTGTCTGCAAAAAGAGCAGTAGCTTCCATACTTGCATTAAAAACAACAAATGGATCTTTATCGAAAAGATCATCACGTACTTTATAAAAAGTAGGATCCATGCCACCCGTAAGTTCTTTATATTCAACCAGAGTCGAAAAGTTTTCTTTTAGAAAACAGATGTACTCTTCAAATCTTCTTTCTATCATTTTTGAATCCACCAGGCAGAATCGAGTAATTATTGTATCACTTTATAAAGCTAGTTACTAGACCTTTTATTTTTTTGCTCTTGCTTATAAAAGCTATTATAGGCTACATTATATTATGTTTACAAAAGAAAGTAAGAAAAGTGACTAAAAAATTAGTTGATCCGCTAAATTTTGAGCATGCCTTAGAACAATTAGAAGCCATTGTAAAGAATATGGAAGGCGGGCAATTATCGCTTGAAGAATCTTTACTACAATTTGAACAAGGTACTAAGCTTTCTAAGGCTTGTTTAGAAGTGCTACAAAATGCAGAGCAAAAAGTACAAATACTTATAGACAACGGAACCACCAAAGAAACTACCAATTTTTTATTAGATTCCGAGAGTTAAAAAAAATATGAAATCAGATCCTGCTCTTTTATATGATAAACACACTCATCGCATCGAAAAATATTTAGCGCGAATATTACCTTTATTTTGTTCCAAGTCCCCTACCTTACAAGAAGCAATAGAATATAGTGTTCTGAATGGGGGTAAACGCTTACGTCCTCATCTAGTCTACACTACGGCTACTTGTTTCAATATTCCCTTAGAACAAGTAGATGCCGCAGCCGGTGCTATAGAATTATTACACTGTTATTCACTCGTGCATGATGATTTACCAGCTATGGATGACGATGATTTAAGACGTGGTCGGGCTACCTGTCATAAGGCATTTAACGAAGCTACTGCCATCTTAGTAGGGGACGGTTTACAAAGTTTAAGCTTTGAGTTGCTCAGTTCACCTACACTTAATCCCCTCCCCGATGCTGCTAAATTACTAATGATTCAAACTTTAGCAAAAAATTCTGGCATCCAAGGCATGGTTGCAGGACAAATGTGTGATTTACAAGCAGAAAACAAATCTTTGCAAGTAAAAGAACTAACAGAGCTGTACAACTTAAAAACAGGCTGCTTGCTATTAACTTGTATTCAATTTGGTATAATTGCCAGCAATTGCACGGATAATAAAATAATTGACAATTTGAATAGCTTTGCCTTAGATTTAGGGCTTGCTTTTCAAATACAAGATGATATTTTAGAAGCTACTAGTACTACCACTGTGTTAGGAAAATCTGTAAATAGTGATGAGGCAAAAAACAAAGCTACTTTTCCAAAGATTTTGGGATTAGAACATTCTACCATGTATCTACATAATCTTTACCAAAAAATCTTTGACCAATTAACAGCGCTTGGCCCACAAATGCTACCCTTACAAGAATGTGCTGAAATGATGATGCATCGAAATTATTAAAGTATACAATGTCAGGTTATTTTTTATTTTAAGGAACTTCAAGACCATGCTATATTCAACCCAAGCTTTCAAACTTCCTCGTGTTAGCTCTACTTATCATACAGTTATAAAAAATATTATCATCACACTTTTAGGTAGTATAGCTATTGCCTTATCAGCACAATTTACTATTCCGCTAGAGCCCGTCGCTATCACCTTGCAAAATGCCAGCGTTATCATTTTAGCAATGATTTTTGGTCCCCGTTTAGGCGTTGCCATGGTCGCAGCCTATTTAATTGAAGGGGCTGTAGGCTTACCTGTTTTTTCTAATGGTGGCCATGGTTTGGCAAAACTATTCAGCCCTGTAGCTGGTTACCTTATAAGCTTTTTACTAAGCGCCTATGTAGTGGGTAGGTTACAAGAGCGAGGTTTATGTAAAAATATTAGTGGTAGTTTACTCACTGCCCTGGCAGGAATCACTATAAATTTTGCCTTAGGCGTACCCGTTTTGGCAATATTTATTGGTTGGCATAAAGCAATTGCTGCAGGATTTTATCCTTTTATAATGGGTGAATTATATAAACTGGCATTTATTGCAAGCTTTATTCCTAATGCCACTAAACAAATTTCACGTTACAGGGAAAATAATAATTTTGGAAAATAATTCAGCAAAAATACCCTGTAAAATTTTATTAGTAGAAGATGAGCCTATTTCTATTAAAGTAATATCGCTCATCTTTAATGAGCTAAACTGCGAGCTTACCCCTGCCACCTGTGGTAACGAAGCTTTAGAATTATTTAACAAAAATACCTATGATATTATTTTAATGGATATAGGCTTGCCAGATTTGGATGGCCTAGAAGTGACTAAACGTATCCGCCTTACTAATCAGGCAATACCTATAATTGTTCTATCGGCACATTCTAGTCAATTTTACAAACAACAGGCTTTATTAGCGGGCTCCAATGACTTTATGGTGAAACCAGTCAGTAAAGAAGACTGTAAGCTATTAATTAATAAATATTTTATGGCTAATTGATAAATAATTATATTTAAAATATAAGATTTAATCAGACACTTTCTAGAAAAATGGTGTACATGAACTATATTGGGGGGGTAAGCCGAGTAATCGGCTTCTCTACCACCTAATTAGCGTTACCGCACACTGCACTTGACCTATCTAACCAACATATTATAGTATTACCCATTAATTAAAACTTATTACTATATTCGGGAGAGAGGCATGCCTAATATACAAGATGCTATCTGGTTATCCAAAGCTCAAAACATCCAAACTATAATCGCCGATATTAATGTCCTTGGTGGCGATATCAATTGTGGCCGTGTAGCCCTTCGAGTGGATGAATATCTTGCAGCCGGTAAAAATTTAAGCTTAGGACCAGTAGATACTAGCTGCGCTAAACTTTTTACTTACATTGAAAAAGAGAAAGTAAGCGGTAAAATTAGGTTAATCAAATCGTCCACTCAAGATCCTCGCCTTTTGTTAAAAACAAACTATTCCCCGGTATCAGGTGAACATTGTTTCATAGATTTAAGTACCGAAAAAAAAGAAACACTAATAATAGATGTGGATTTTAAGCCTAGTGATACGCAAAAACCTGAACTCTTGTTAATGAAGCTAGAAAATTCTGAAGAAGGCTTATTAACTGGTTTACGTGGGCTTAGTAGAGATGTAGAAGGCAAAGCACAGGGCTTTTTGATTTATACTCAAAAACGGAATACAAATATAGGCCATATAAATAACTTTTTAGTAGATAAAGACGACAGAGTTTATTTCATAGATGCACAACCTGAAGATATTCAAATAAGAGTCAGTAATACTTCTCTTCGCAATCAAGGACTAATGCGGGACGAGATTTTTTTTATCCAAACAAAAAATTCTAGCAACCTTAACTTAAAACCTTCTATAAAGCAGGAACTCAAACTGTATAGCGCTGAACAATTATTAGAAATATGCAAAGATACCCAAAACCCTCAAATAAATGAAATTTTAAATAAAGCAAGTTCACTTTATCATAATCTCCCATCCAGCCAAATGCCTTTCTCCAGCTTAAACGAGAAAGAGCTTAATCTTTTCTATGCTGCGCACTAGTGTCCGGGGAAAATCTGTATAGTTTTCAATACTTTAAAAAATGATTGCTGATACTCTTTAGTGTAATATACACTCTTTTAACCCGTTCAAAAACTAAAAGAGAGTATCAGCATATGAAAA
>Ga0302300_1000877_pt1 | contig 18626 bp, 14 predicted proteins | sample III_Palsa_E1_1_FD_198756 | JGI IMG/M metagenome (GOLD analysis project Ga0302300, IMG submission 198756) | Peat permafrost microbial communities from Stordalen Mire near Abisko, Sweden - III_Palsa_E1_1 | ecosystem: Environmental > Terrestrial > Soil > Palsa > Peat permafrost | place: Sweden... | reverse complement strand
TTTAACTTTATAATTATTCATTTCTATTTTTTAAAATTAAAATTTTAATTTTTAATAGTTTAACTTTATAATTATTCATTTCTATTTTTTAAAATTAAAATTTTAATTTTTAATAGTTTAACTTTATAATTATTCATTTCTATTTTTTAAAATTAAAATTTTAATTTTTAATAGTTTAACTTTATGATCATTCATTTTATAAAATTTTAATTTTATGATCAAATTATTTTAAATTTTTAAAAATATTTATTTGATTTTAAATTTTAACTTTTAATTATTTTTATTTTAAATAAAAGATTAGTAAATTATGATTTAATATAATTATTTTATATTAATAAATATTTATTAATGGCTCAAAAACGAAATAAAGAAAAGAATTATAATGACGAATTATCAGAAGATTTTGAATCTGCTATTGTTGATGTGAATAATCTTTTTCCACGTCCATTACGATGTGTTGATAATGAAGGATTTACAGAAGATAAAAGATGTCCAAATGAAAGTAAATATTTGGGATTTTGTTCTAAACATAGAGTTGATTTAGAACAGTATGCTAGTTCATGTAAAACAATGTGTGTTAAATTAAGTAAACTTCCATTTATTGATAAAATTCATTTTATGGCATATATTTGTGAATATATTTTAGAAAATATCGATATTTTTAGTTCACATCAAAAATTTTTAGATGGATTTATTAACAAATTTAAAACAGATTTTAAAACCATTAAAACAAAAAAAGATTTGATCAATTATAAACAAATTATTGATAAATATAAAGATTATAAAGAGCAATTTGATGATTTATTAGAATTAATTAAAGAAGAACAAGAAGCAAAGGAACAAGAAGATGAAGAACAAGTTGAACGAGATAAAAAGAAAGGAATTATTAGAAAAGATGATAAAAAGAAAAAGAAAAATGAGAAAAAGGAAGATAAAAAGAAAAATCCAAAGAGAGAAAGAATTGAGAAATTTATTTCAGAATTGAAGAAAAATAGAAAATTATTCAGGGGAACTTATGGTCGTGTAGCAAAAACTAATGCTAGATATTGGGAAATTTTATCAGATATTATTTCAATGGATCCTAACTTTGATGGCAAACAGAGATTTGAATTAACAGTTGATCAAATTAAAGATATAAAAAGTAAAAGTATTAATGAACCAATTGCTATTAAAGGAACTCAAAAATTTATTAATGGTAATGAATTAGACGAAACTTCAACCCTAAGAGAAAGAGTTTTATTGATGAATTTTAAACATTACAATATTGTTAAAGTATTATTTTTTCATGAAGGAGAAAAAGAATTGGTTTATCCAATGATTAGTGGTGGAATTAGTTTAGAAAGTTATATTAAACAAATTCCATTAAAAGAAAGAATTAAAAAATTTGATTATATTTTCTATCAAATTATTGATGCTATTAAATACCTTCACGATAATGGTATTTTACATGGAGATTTAAAAGCGAAAAATATTCTAGTAAATAAGGAAACTCATAAAGTCACTATAATCGATTATGGTGCTTGTTCATATGAACATTCTAATGGATTTTCTCGAACACTTTGCACTTATCACGTAAGTTCACCAGAAGATTTAGCAAGTGGTAAAAAAAATGGAACATCTTCACGTGCTTCTGATATTTGGGCAATTGGAATGAATATGATTCATTTCTTACATGGTGAAGATATTATGGATTTACTTTCTATAGATACTGAAGACCTCCAAGACTTATTTAAAAGACTACAGATTGATAATCAAGGATTTGACTATCCTTTACCAAATGAAAATAAGAGAAAATTACAATTGGGTAAAACTCCTAAAATTAAAGTTGAAGCCAAATATCGTAAATTATTTTTACCGTTGTTAATGTTTGATCCTCTTAAACGTCCAACTATTGATCAATTAATAACTAATCCTATTTTTAAATCTTTCACTGATAAAAAAAATGAAAATAAAGAAGAAGAAAGTGAATTGATAGAAGAATTAGATACAGAAGAATCTGAAGAATCATTATTTGAACAAACTGAATTAAAAATTAAAGAATTAAAAAAGGAAATAAAAGAAGAAAAGAAAAAAGAAAATGAAGAAGAAAAAGAAGAAACATATATGGAAGATCCTTATAATCTAGTGAGATCAGATCTTATTATGTTTTTATATAATGTATTAAAGGCATATAGTGGATTACAATGTATGGTTCATATTGTTAGAGTAATGGATAAATATGTTGAATTATTGAGAAAAAATAAGGATGCTCAATTTACGTTGAATGAATTATTCAAAGATAAAACGACTTCAAAATTGATTGTAATGGCAATTACAATTTTAATGACTTCGTTATTAGTTCAATGGAGAGATCTATTTACAATAAATCAACTTGAGGATCTGCTTGATATCGACAGTCCAGATGAAATAATCACAAGAATTTCAGATGTTTTAACAGTGATGAATTACAATTTATATGAAAGGACTTTCGATAGTTATATTATTTCAAATGGAGAAAAAATGAATTATGAGAAATTAAGAGAAGTATTAAAAAATGAAAAGTTTTTCACTTTAACCATTGAAGAACAAAAGAAATTATATTCTTCTTAAAAATTTATTTAATAAAATATTAAATAAATGGATTTATTTAAAACATTATATAATATAATGTTTCTTTTAATTTAATTGAATTATAATATTTAGGTATATTTGTATTTCCTGATAACATAGACCAATCAACTTTATCAATATGTTTCTCAAAGAATGTAACCGGTATATTTTTATTTCCTGATAACATAGACCAATCTATTTTCTTACTTTGTAAATCCATATATTTCTCAAAAAATGTAAAAGGTATATTTGTATTTCCTGATAAACCAAACCAATTTAATTTATCTGGAATACCACGTTGTTCACAAGAAGAAATATGTTTCTCAAAAAATGTAAAAGGTATATTTGTATTATATGATAACTCAGACCAATTTACTTTATCCGGAACACCAAGTTGTTTACAAGAAGAAATATGTTTCTCAAAGAATGTAAAAGGTATATTTGTATTTCCTGATAACATAGACCAATTTACTTTATCAATATGTTTTTCAAAGAATGTAAAAGGTATATTTGTATTTCCTGATAAACAAACCCAATTTATTTTATCTGGAACACCACGTTGTTCACAAGAAGAAATATGTTTTTCAAAGAATGTAACCGGTATATTTGTATTTCCCGATAACCAAATCCAATCCACTTTATCTAAATATTTCTCAAAAAATGTAACCGGTATATTTGTATTTCCTGATAACCTAAGCCAATCAACTTTATCCGGAACACCACGTTGTTCACAAGATAAAATATGTTTCTCAAAAAATTTAACCGGTATATTTGTATTTCCTGATAACATAAGCCAATTTATTTTATCTGGAACACCACGTTGTTCACAAGATAAAATATGTTTCTCAAAAAATGTAAAAGGTATATTTGTATTATATGATAACTCAGACCAATTTACTTTATCCGGAACACCAAGTTGTTTACAAGAAGAAATATGTTTCTCAAAGAATGTAAAAGGTATATTTGTATTTCCTGATAACATAGACCAATTTACTTTATCAATATGTTTTTCAAAGAATGTAAAAGGTATATTTGTATTTCCTGATAAATAAACCCAATTTATTTTATTCGGAACACCAAGTTGTTCACAAGAAGAAATATGTTTATCAAAAAATACAAAAGGTATATTTGTATTTTTTGATAAACAAGACCAATCCACTTTAATGTTTATCTCTTTACTTTGTAAATCCAAATGTTTTTCACGGTCTTCTTTATTAGTAGGGAAATAAAATGGAATATTGAAGTTGATTCCTTTATAAAATCCAACATAATTACTAATTATACCGATTAAATTTTTATTTAACATTTATTGTTTTTTGATTTAAATAAATTATTTTTATCAGTTTTTTCAGAACAAATATTTTAAAAATATATTATTAAATTTTTCCATTACATTTACATCTATAAATTTTGTGGTTACATTCCAATAATTTTCACCTTTATTGTAATCTTTTCTTTTGAAATTAATTAATATTTTATATAAATCTTCCATTGTATTATATAAAATTCCTTTATCGCCTAAATTCAATAAATGTTGTCTCATTATTCCTTGAGACCATGTTATTACTGGTTTATTCATACTAGAAAATTCAAGGACACTCAAACCAAAAGATTCTCCTAATTGCTGACAATGAATCATAGCATCACATGAATTAATAAAAGATATTTTAATAAGAGGATCAATTGATATTTGAAAATAATGAATTCGTGGATGATTTGTATTATATAAAATATATGGTTTTGGCATAAACATAAAATGTATATTTTCATCATCTGTCAATATTTTTAATATTAATTCTTTTAAATTTGGTAAATTAAAAGTATCTATACCTCCATGTCTACCAAATACAATCGCTTTTTTAGGAATTTTTAATATAGTCCTTAAATCTATCATTTTATTATTTAATTTTTTTTCAGAATACGAACATAATGTAGTCATATGTGGAACAAAATCAAATTTCGAATTTTTAACAACTTCTTCAGAAACACCCGCGTAAATTAAACCATGTGGATCGCTCACTCTATAAACACAATGAATTAATAAGGGAATAGAATTGGTTAAATTATCGGATAATTGATCTTTTTCTCCAGATTTAATAATATATAAAGCATTTGCTTTTTGATTTTTTAAAATATTTTTAAGATCATCATAGTCTTTATATAAAAAAATATTAAATCTATTTGTGAATTTAATTATAACATCAACATTATTTCTATCATCTTTTGATTTGGGAGCAACTATAAATGATTTATTTTTTAATATAGTTTCATTTTTATCCGCATAATCATAAAGAGATATTTCTGTTCCACGATATGAAAAATTATAAACATGAAATGCTATTGTTAATTGTTTATTCATTTATTTATCTATTTAGTTTTTATTAAATAAAGATTTTTAGATTATTTTTTGGTAAATATAATATGAATGCTTTACTCACAACTGAAGAAAATTTAATAAAAAACTAGAATTAATTCAACAAAGAATTTAACTTTGATTTTTTTTACGAAAAAACTAATTTTTTAAAGTTCATATTATTCAAATATATCAACTAATAATTATATTGTTTATCTTTAAGAAATGAATAATTCAGTAAATTTTCATAATTGCTATTTTGATAATGGAGAATTGATCAATAAAGACGAAATAATTCTGAAAATGAAGAAAATGAAGAAGAAAAAAGTTATTTGAAAAATTATTTAGATAAACTTAATGTGTGGATTGAACTTAATTTACATGAATGTTGTAATAAAAATAATGAAGAATATAAAAAATTGAAAGATTACTTGATCGAATTCTTAAAAATGATATGATCAAAATTGTTATTGTATCGATTGATGAATTGTTTTTATTTACACTAAATAATGATCTAAAATCATTACTATTAAAATTTATAGAAATTGATAATATTAAACCAGTTATTTTTGTTTTAGATACAATGAAAAATATATTTGAAAAATTAAAACCTAAATCGAATATTTTAACATTAAATAAAAATTTAAATAATCTTGTTAATAAATATATTAAAAGATCAATATCTATTTATAAATTATCTAAAGATGATACCAATAATGGTATGATGGGAGGATTTATGAAACAAATAGAATTAATAATACAATTTGGTATTCAAAGTAATGTTCTTGATATAAATAAAATAACAGAAAAAGATTACAACAATCAAATAATGAAAGTCCTTATATAATTTAATTATAAATTATAATTAAATTTCTAAAGTTTATAATTATATAATATTTCTCTTAATTTTATTAAATTATAATGTTTAGGTATATTTGTATTTCCTGATAACATAGACCAATCTACTTTAATATTCATCTCTTTACTTTGTAAAGCCAAATGTTTATTAAAAAATGTAAAAGGTATATTTGTATTTCCTGATAAATAAGACCAATCGACTTTATCCAAATATTTCTCAAAGAATGTAACCGGTATATTAGGATTTCCTGATAACCAAAACCAATCTACTTTATCTAAATGTTTCTCAAAGAATGTAAAGGGTATATTTGTATTTTCTGATAACATAGACCAATTTATTTTATTCGGAACACCAAGTTGTTCACAAGAAGAAATATGTTTCTCAAAAAAATGATATGGTATATTTGTATTTCCTAATAAACTAAACCAATTTACTTTATCCAAATATTTCTCAAAGAATGTAAAAGGTATATTTGTATTTCCTGATAACCTAGACCAATCAACTTTATCTAAATGTTTCTCAAAAAATGTAACTGGCATATTTGTATTTCCTGATAACCAAAACCAATTTACTTTATTTAAATGTTTCTCAAAAAATTGATATGGTATATTTCTATTCCTTGATAAATTAGACCAAACTACTTTATTCGGAACATCAAGTTGTTCACAAGAAGAAATATGTTTCTCAAAAAATTGATATGATATATTTGTATTTCTTGATAAACAAGACCAATCAACTTTATCTGGAACACCAAGTTGTTCACAAGAAGAAATATGTTTCTCACGGTCTTCTCGACCGATAGGGAGAAAAAATGTAACCGGTATATTTATATTTCCTGATAAACCAAGCCAATTTACTTTATCTAAATGTTTCTCAAAAAATGTAACCGGTATATTTATATTTCCTGATAAACCAAGCCAATTTACTTTATCCAAATGTTTCTCAAAGAATGTAACCGGTATATTAGGATTTCCTGATAAATAAGACCAATATACTTTATCTAAATGTTTCTCAAAAAATGTAACCGGTATATTTGTATTTTCTGATAACCAAGACCAATTTATTTTATCCGGAACACCAAGTTGTTCACAAGAAGAAATATGTTTCTCAAAAAATGGAATATTAAAATTAATTCCTTTATAAAATCCGACATAATTAGTAATTATACCAATCAAATTTTTATTCAACATTTATCAGTAGAGAATTTGTGATAAAATAAATAATTCAAATAAAGTATTTATCAGTTTTTTTTATTATTTAAATTTTAAAAACCTAAATGAAATTTATGATCTAAAATTGTAGTAGGAATATTTTCAGATACTTTTAAAATTTTTAAAATTTCTATACAACGTAAAAGTTGATTATCTGTTTTATCTCCAGTCCATATTGATATTTTTAAAGCATTATATGGATTTCTATAAAATGTGTGATCATTATCATCAATATGAATAATTCTGTCATAAAAATATTCGGCTGAATATAATTTTGATAATGGTTTTGTGTAAACTAAAATTTCTTTTCCATTATTATTTAATATATATTCACGATCACAATTATCTAATGTATAAACAAATTTTAATAATGATTTCTTTTCTCCAAAAATATAATCTATATTTTTATCCACATAAATCTTATTTCCAGCAGACCATACTCCTACATCATAATGTTCAAATATATAATCTAAAAAATCATTCAAATATGGACGTTTTTGAACAGTGAAAATATTTTCATATTTTTTTTCAATATTTTCTCCTTTTTCATTTTTTTCTATTTCTCTATAACGAAATATTATATGATAATCTTCATCAATAGAATATTTAATATCTGATGATAAAATATTATCAGAATATTTATTTATAATATTTACAATTTTATTACTTATATTTACTATTTTGATATTTTTTTCTTCTAATTTAACAGCATTAATAAGAGTATTATCAATATCTAATACAACCAGTTTTTTTTTATTTTTCTTAATTTCATTATCAAATTCATTTAAAAAATCAATAAACGATTGATCATGATCCTTAAATAAAAAATCCATTTAACTTAAAGTAATTAATAATATCTCTTTAATATTATTAATAATCAGTTTTTTAATTTATAATTATATAATATTTCTTTTAATTTTATCGAATTATAATGTCTAGGTATATTTGTATTTCCTGATAAATTAGACCAATCTACTTTATTCGGAACACCACGTTGTTCGTAAGAAGAAATATGTTTCTCAAAAAATGTAACCGGTATATTTGTATTTCCTGATAAATTATACCAATTTATTTTATCCTGAACACCACGTTGTTCACAAGAAGAAATATGTTTCTCAAAGAATGTAAAAGGTATATTTGTATTTAATGATAAATTAGACCAATTTACTTTATCTAAATATTTCTCAAAGAATGTAAAAGGTATATTTGTATTTCCTGATAATCCAAACCAATTTATTTTATTCGGAACACCAAGTTGTTCACAAGAAGAAATATGTTTCTCAAAAAATTCAACTGGAATATTTGTATTTCCTGATAAACTAGACCAATTCACTTTATCCGGAACACCACGTTGTTCACAAGAAGAAATATGTTTCTCAAAGAATTTAACCGGTATATTTGTATTTCCTGATAAATTAGACCAATTTACTTTATCCGGAACCCCAAGTTGTTCACAAGAAGAAATATGTTTCTCAAAAAATGTAAAAGGTATATTTGTATTTCTCGATAAACAATACCAATCAACTTTATCTGGAACACCACGTTGTTCACAAGAAGAAATATGTTTCTCAAAGAATTGATATGGTATATTTGTATTTCTCGATAAACAATACCAATCGACTTTATTTATATGTTTCTCAAAGAATTGATATGGTATATTTATATTTAATGCTAAATTAATCCAATTTACTTTATCCGGAACACCAAATTGTTCACAAGAACAAATATGTTTCTCAAAAAATGTAACCGGTATATTTATATTTCCTGATAAACCAATCCAATTTATTTTATCCGGAACACCAAGTTGTTCACAAGAAGAAATATGTTTCTCAAAGAATGTAAAAGGTATATTTGGATTTCCTGATAATCCAAGCCAATCTACTTTATCAATATGTTTCTCAAAGAATGTAACCGGTATATTTGGATTTCCTGATAAATTATACCAATCTACTTTATTCAAATGTTTCTCAAAGAATTGATATGGTATATTTGTATTTCCTGATAAATTAGACCAATTTAATTTATCCTTTTTATTTCCCTCTCGGTCTTCTTTACCGGGAGGGAAATATAAAGGAATATTAAAATTGATTCCTTTATAAAATCCAACATAATTAGTGATTATTCCAATTAGATTTTTATTCAACATTATTTCTTTCAAAAGTTAAGAAAACTGTAATAATTTTAAATAAATAATTTTAAATAAATAATAAGAATTTCAGTTTTTTATGATTTATTAATAAATTATTCTTTCTTTTTTAATATATTAAAGATCATAAAAGCATAACGGTAAATATCTGGAATTCTTATTTTTACAGAAGTTCCATCTGTGACTAATTTTAGTATAGATTCAACTTTATCTTTTTTAATTTTTCCATCAACAATACAAGAATATGCCATTAAGGTGACTAATGCGTTTTTATATTTAATTTTCTTAATATAAGGAGATATATTTTCTATTAAATCATCTCTTGTATTAGAATTAATATTCAATAAATATGAATATTGAGTGATCATATCATTAAAAATTTCTTCATCAGTTCTTGAAGTTTTATTTATTAATTCTTGTAATCTTTGTAATCTTTTATCTTTTCCCCCATCACCAATAATCGTTGTTAATGATTGATGTCCTCTTAATGCTCTTCCTGTTCGAATAGCATCAAACGATCCAGGAGTATTAGCAAAAGTCCTCCATTCAGGTGCTTGACTTATATATGAATCTTTTTGATCTTCATCTTCTTCTAATCCTAAATATTTATTTTCATTTTTATTCTCATTTTTTTCATCTTCTTCTAATACTGGTTGTTCTTCTTCAAAATATTGCTCATCATTTTCATCAACCACATGAACATCTTCATAATCAGCAAATAAATCATCTTCCTTTTTTTCGTCTATAGAAGTCATTATTAATATTAAATAAATATAATTTAATATATATTTATTTACTTTTATTTTAATTATTTAAAAACGTTCTCTTAATTTCCCAGTTTCAGGATTATATTTTTTCATAAATTTTAAACTAGATTTTGATAATTTTTTATTCGATTTTTTCCATTCATTATAATCTGGTATTTTTGATTTTTTCCAATCATAAACTTCATCTTGATATTTTTTTCTTAATTCACCAGTTTCTGGATTAATAATTGACATCCAATACTGTTTATTCCTATTTACATATTTAGTTCTTTTTTTACTTATTCTTTTACTTGATTTTTTACTTGATCTTTTATTCGATCTTTTTTTATTCGATATTTTACTTGATCTTTTACTTGATCTTTTTTTACTTGATCTTTTTTTAGATTTTTTATTTGATCTTTTAATCGATTTTTTACTTGATCTTTTAATCGATTTTCTTTTTTTTGGGGATCTTTTAGATGGCATTCTTAATATTAAATAAATATAATTTACTTTTTTTATTTTTATTGAAATAAATTTGGTTGAATTATATTTCTTTGACATTTATTTAAATCTAGACTAAAATTTTGTAAATCCGCTCCTCTATACATTGTACATAATCCATTTTCAAATGAAAATCCTGAGCATCCTTCATTTGCTTTACAAATATTACCACATTCTTCATTCCCAAATGAATTTGTTGAATTTGGAATTGAAGATGTGGCAACTGGAAAAGGTGCTCTTTTTTTCACTATAATATTTTTCTTTTTATCATAATAATCACCTCCAGATGCTACATCTGTCGATTTTTTATCCACAAATATACATGTTCCTCTTACATTATCATCAGATACGCCATAATTAAAAGCAGCATAATTACACTTGGGAATTTGTTCACATAAATTCTTACATTCATTCCATGTTATATTTCTTAAACTTGATGGTGTATATGTCCCTTTTGCTTTAACATCAATTCCTGGTAAACATCCATTTCCTAAATTAAAACAAGGAATACTTGGAATATTTATATTTCTAAATTGTGAATTAAATAATGGAGCAAGAGCATCTTTTACTCTTGGAATATTATCTCTAATTGTTTTTTTTAAATAATCTGAAATATTTAATCTTGTCAATGGAAATTTAACTATATTAAATAAATCTAAAACTAAATCACATATTATATCTACTTTTTCAAATGTTATATCCATTTTACTCAATATTAAATCCGATATATTAGATAATAACTTATCACAATTTGTCAATTTAAATTGTATTTCCATATTACATACAACATTGTTAAAATTTATTGGTGTCCCAGTGCAATCACCTCTTACCGTTGATCCTAGAAAATCCATAGATGCTTCCGTAGTTAATCTACATTGTAATATTTTTGCTTTCGCAACTAAATATAATGTCAGTGTTTGACTATTATTTGTAATATCATCAACTTTTAATTGTGTTCCTGAAAATTTTAAATTATTGGCAAAATCATATAATATTAAATTTTTAAATGTGTATTTGATCGGTGGAAGAACAGATGTTATATTTTGCTCTCCAGACCCAGATACAATATCTTTTAAATTTAATTTATTTAAACTTCCAGCAATCGATCCAGATAAAATATCAATATCTCCCATAAATTTCAATAAATTATTAATTGTTGTTGTCAATTCTGTATAAACAGTTTTAATATTATCGTTATTAGATTTTCCGTCATTTAACCGAAATGGTAAGAATGTTATTGATTTTTTTTTCTTTTTTAGTGATAAAAATATTATGATCAAAAAAATTATGATTAAAAGTATTATGATTGGTTTTTTCATTTATAATATATTGATATTATAAATTATAATCTAAAATTTATTGTAATAAATTAAATATTATTTTTCTCAATTTCATTAAATTATAATGTTTAGGTATATTTGTATTTCCTGATAAATTAGACCAATTTATTTTAATGTTCATCTCTTTACTTTGTAAATCTACTTTATCCAAATATTTCTCAAAGAATGTAACCGGTATATTTGTATTTCCTGATAAACAAGACCAATTTACTTTATCTAGAACACCAAGTTGTTCACAAGAAGAAATATGTTTCTCACGGTCTTCTCGACCGATAGGGAGAAAGAATTGATATGGTATATTTGTATTTTTTGATAATACAAGCCAATCTACTTTATCCAAATATTTCTCAAAGAATGTAAAAATTATATTTGTATTTCCTGATAAATTAGACCAATCTACTTTATCCGGAACACCAAGTTGTTTACAAGAAGAAATATGTTTCTCAAAGAATGTAAAAGGTATATTTGTATTTCCTGATAAATAAGACCAATCCACTTTATCAATATGTTTTTCAAAGAATTGATATGGTATATTTGTATTATATGATAAACAAGACCAATCAACTTTATCTGGAACACCAAGTTGTTCACAAGAAGAAATATGTTTCTCAAAGAATGTAACCGGTATATTTGTATTCATTGATAAACCAAACCAATTTAATTTATCCGGAACACCAAATTGTTCGCAAGAAGAAATATGTTTCTCAAAGAATGTAAAAGGTATATTTGTATTTCTTGATAAATTAGACCAATTTACTTTATCTAAATATTTCTCAAAGAAGGTAAAAGGTATATTTGTATTTTTTGATAACCAATACCAATCTACTTTATCCGGAACACCAAGTTGTTCACAAGAAGAAATATGTTTCTCAAAAAATGTAACCGGTATATTTGTATTTTCTGATAACATAGACCAATACACTTTATCTAAATGTTTCTCAAAGAATGTAACCGGTATATTTGTATTTCCTGATAACCAAAACCAATCTACTTTATCTAAATATTTCTCAAAAAATGTAATCGGGATATTTGTATTTCCTGATAAATAAAACCAATTTAATTTATCCGGAACACCAAGTTGTTTACAAGAAGAAATATGTTTCTCAAAAAATTGATATGGTATATTTGTATTTCTCGATAAACCAGACCAATTTACTTTATCCGGAATACCAAGTTGTTCACAAGAAGAAATATGTTTCTCAAAGAATTGATAAGGCATATTTGTATTTCCTGATAAATAAGACCAATTTACTTTATTTATATGTTTATCGAAAAATGGAATATTAAAATTAATTCCTTTATAAAATCCAATATAATTAGTAATCACACCAATTAAATTTTTATTTAACATTTCTTTTCTTTTGTTAATGATTTTAGATTTAAATGATTTAAATTAATAAATAATTATAATTTTCAGTTTTTCCGATTAATAAATGATTAAAAATGATTTATTTTTATTTAAAGAAATGAAAATAATATATTATTAATTAAACTAAATGAAAAAAAATAAAATTTCTAACTCTATTAAATATGAAATTGTTTTTGAAACTGAATATGTTTATAATAAAGATCTCAATATTAATTTATGTAAAGGAATAATACCTTTACCTCATCAATTTAGGACTTTAAAATGGATGGATTATAGATCTAATTGTAAAATACGTGGTGGAATTTTGGGTCTAAAAATGGGATTGGGTAAAACTGGTTGTGGTATTCTCAGAACTGCTAAAAAAAGATTATTTAAAAAGAAAAATGTAATGAAATTATTTTTAAATGAAAATAAAGTAAATAAAAATTTGGGAAATTTAATTTATAAATATGCTTATAAAGAAACTGGTATTTCTTTAGTTGTATTACCAAAATCTGCTATATCTACATGGGAAGATGAAATTGTAAAATTTGTTGGAGAACAATTAAAAGTTTTAGTATATCATAGAGATAGTATGAAAACAAAATTTAATACAATATCATATGAAGAACTTTGTCAATATGATATTGTTATAATTACATATGAAACATTATCATCAATTGCTAAGAAATATGGGGTATTTGAAACTTTATTAGAAAAGGATGGATATGATAGAAATTCTGGTATAAATATACCTATTTATACTAAAAAAATAAAAGAAAAATTACCTACAATAAAAGGTAGTAAACTCTTATTTTATAATTTATGGGAAGATGTTTATGCTGATGAAAGTCATAGATTAACAAATCCTAAACGTTTGACATTTTATTCTATGATGGCTTTACATGCTAAATATAAATGGTGTTTAACAGGATCTATAATAAATAATTATACAAGAGATTTATATGCTCAACTTAAATGGTTAGGAGGATGTGAAGAATTTGCGAATCAAAGACAATTTTCATATGATGAATATATTAAAAAGGAATTATATAAGGCTGTTCTAATTATGTCATATGAAGATGCTGGAATTAAATTACCACCAATTATTAGAAAAACAGAAATATTAGAATTTGATCAAAAAGAAAATGAAATGTATCAATATTATCAGAATGCGACCAAAGATGTTTATAACGATTTTATTGTTGGTGGTAATAGTTTCGCAAGTGTATTAACAATGTTTTTACGTTTAAGACAAGTTTGTATATGTCCTCATACTGTTTTAGATAAAAGTAAAAATGATAAAAAAAATGAAGAATTTAATACTGCTCAAAAAACATTAGATAAAATAAGTGGTGGTTTAGTATCTTGGTTGAATAATATAAATGGAAGTGCTGGAATGTATAGCACAAAAATTAATAGACTGGTTGAAATTATTAAAAAAGAAATCCCAAAAAATGAAAGTGTTCTTGTATTCACAAATTTTAAAAAAGCAATAGATGTTATTATTAAAAGATTTAAAAAAGAAAAAATATCATATACTCTATTCGATGGTGATGTTAAAAGTTCTGATCGTAAAAAAAATATTGAAAAATTTAGAAATAAAACTGCTCAAGTATTCTTAGCCACATTTAAAGCCGGTAGTGAAAGTTTGAATCTTAGTGATATATCACATAATGTTATATTTTGTGAAGAATGGTGGTCTCCAAAATCACAAGATCAAGGAGAAATGAGAGTATATAGATATGGACAAAAAAATATAGTTAGAGTTTGGAAATTAATGATGAAAAATTCTATCGATATTAAAATGGATGAAATGTGTAATCATAAAAGAGAATTATCAGATCTTTTCATGAATGGTAAAGGAAGTAAGAAAAATACTAATTTAAATGCTCAATTATTAGGAACTATTCTCGGTATTAAAAATTAATAATTAATAATTTATATTAATTATTCATTAAAACATATGTAAAGTATTTCTTTTAATTTTATCAAATTATAATGTTTAGGTATATTTGTATTTCCTGATAACTCAGACCAATCCACTTTAATGTTCATCTCTTTACTTTGTAATTCTAAATGTTTCTCACGGTCTTCTCGACCGGTAGGGAGAAAAAATGTAATCGGTATATTTGTATTTCCTGATAAACAAGACCAATTTACTTTATCTGGAACACCAAGTTGTTCACAAGAAGAAATATGTTTCTCAAAGAATGTAACCGGTATATTTGTATTTCCTGATAAACTAGGCCAATCTACTTTATCCGGAACACCACGTTGTTCACAAGAAGAAATATGTTTTTCAAAGAATTGATATGGTATATTTGTATTTCCTGATAAATAAACCCAATTTATTTTATCAGGAACACCAAGTTGTTCACAAGAAGAAATATGTTTCTCAAAGAATGTAAAAGGTATATTTGTATTTCCTGATAAATAAAACCAATCGACTTTATCCAAATATTTCTCAAAGAATGTAAAAGGTATATTTGTATTTCCTGATAACTCATACCAATCTACTTTATCTAAATATTTCTCAAAAAATGTAAAAGGTATATTTGTATTTCTTGATAACCTATACCAACTTATTTTATCTGGAACACCACGTTGTTCACAAGAAGAAATATGTTTCTCAAAAAATGTAAAAGGTATATTTGTATTTCTTGATAACATAGACCAATTTAATTTATCCGGAATACCAAGTTGTTCACAAGAAGAAATATATTTCTCAAAGAATGTAACCGGTATATTTATATTTCCGGATAAATAAGACCAATCTACTTTATCCGGAACACCAAGTTGTTCACAAGAAGAAATATGTTTCTCAAAAAATGTAAAAGGTATATTTGTATTTCTTGATAACATAGACCAATTTAATTTATCCGAAATACCAAGTTGTTCACAAGAAGAAATATATTTCTCAAAGAATGTAACCGGTATATTTGTATTTCCTGATAACCAAAACCAATTTACTTTATCCGGAACACCAAGTTGTTCACAAGAACAAATATGTTTCTCAAAAAATGTAAAAGGTATATTTGTATTATATGATAACCCAGACCAATTCACTTTAATGTTCATCTCTTTACTTTGTAAAGCTAAATGTTTCTCAAAGAATGTAATCGGTATATTTGTATTTCCTGATAAACAAGACCAATTTACTTTATCCGGAACACCACGTTGTTCACAAGAAGAAATATGTTTCTCAAAAAATGTAACCAATATATTTGTATTTTTTGATAAATTAAACCAATCCACTTTATCCAAATGTTTCTCAAAAAATGGAATATTAAAATTAATTCCTTTATAAAATCCAACATAATTACCAATTATTCCAATTAAATTTTTATTCAACATTATTTCTTTCTAAAGGTTATAATTTTAAATAAATAATTTTTTAAATTATTTATTATTTATCAGTTTTTTTTTTAATTAAGATATTTTTTCTATCTTTTCTATTAAAATTGTATCAGCAACAACATTTGCTTCTTTTAATTTATTTCTTGTAGAATTTATTACATTTGTAATCATTCCAACTTCTCCTATATATTGACATTGATAATATCCTTCTATATAATCATCAATAAAAAATCTTTTTACTCTTCCAGTATATTTCACTGTTACAATATAATTATTTACTTTGGGAAATTCATATCTTAATTTATTTTTTCGAAAACCATTAACCCAGTTACAATAAACATTAATACTATTAATTGAAATATAAATTCAAACATTTCAACTTTATCTCTTTGTTTATTTTTTTTATAAAAAATTATAAAATCAGTTTTTCATTCTCCTGTAATATAGTTGAAGTATCTTCAATATTATTTTGTGATAAAGAAAATAAATTTGAATTTAATAAATCGTTATCTTCTTCTTCATTATAATTAATTTCTATATTTCTAATTTTATTTTCTATCTTTTTCAACTCTGTTGTAATAATATTTCCTTTTTTATTTATATCATATAACATTTTACACGAATATTTTGTATTTAATCCATCTTTATAATTATTATACCAATCTTTATTTCTTGTTATATAAATTCTTATCGATTTCTCCATTATTTTTTCTTCTTTATTTTTTTCTTCGTCAGAATCATTTGAAGATCCTAACGATCTTAATTTTTCAATATTTTCAAAATTTGAAAACATACAAATATCACCATCTAATGGATCAGTATATGTTGATCTGATCATATAATTAGAAATAGGTAAATATGAATTTGCTAATTTATTAAAAATAAAAGGTAAAGTAAATATACTATAAATATTCTTAAAAAAAATAACAATAGTATAAACATATAATTCTAAAAATTCTTTATATGTCAATTTTAATAATATAATATTATTGTTTTCATTTTTATAACTATCATTTTTATTGTTTTCATCTTTTTGTGTATAAAATAATATTTTTTCTCTTAATTTATTATGACTTAATGATTTTGTTTGTTCATGTAATAAATATTTTCTACATAAAATAATAATTGATGAAAAACACGCTAAATACCATATTATCGTGTTTCCATGTATTTGATATTCACTTAAAGTTGAATTGATGATAATAATGGGTGTAAATAATGATACAATACAACTACTAATTGAAATAATAAAAGTTAAAATAGCATTAATAATTGGTGTTGAATGTTTTGTAATCCATAAATTCATATAAAAGCCGGCTTTATTCATTCTATTTTTAAATAAATGATCATATTCATTATATAAATAAAATTCTTTATTTGTCCAATGTCTATTTCCTATCACATCTCTTTTTGTATATAAACTTTCCGCATTTGTTAATACAAATAAAATAATAATATATAATAATTTAAATGGAATTAATATAAAATTAATAATACTTATTGTTTTTAACCAATAATATAATTTTTTAGATTCTAAATAGTTATGATCTAATTTATACGATTCTGTAAATGCCATAAAAATATAATTTAAATATTCTAAAAGTTCAGTTGAAATATAATAATTTTCTAAATATGAACTTTTTACTAATAAAATAATATAATTTTTCTTTCTTGTAATTCTTTTAACAATTGACAATTCATCTATTTTTTTTCTAATATATGGAAATTTATTATTATTTTTCATATCTACAAGTTGTTTTGTAATATCTGACCATTTTAAAAATGTTAAACTACTATCTTCTATACAAAATATTTTATTATAAAAATATCTTATTTTTTTCATATAATTTATATATTTAACACTATATATTATGCTTGCTATTAATTGTAATGTTAAAATTATAATTGATAGATATATAAAATAATACCAAACCGAATTTGTATTTGAATATTCAAATAATTTATTTGAACTTGTATTGAAGAATACAACATTCCAATTAATACATAAATTAACAATAAAATAAAATAAAATTGTAATGGCTTGAAATAAATTTTTTCCAATTAATTTTGCCATAATCGTATAATATCCCCTTTCTATATAATAATTATATAACTCTGTATAAAATTTATCAATATCTATAATTGGATATTTTTCTTTTATCTCTTCTCC
>Ga0302300_1000876_pt1 | contig 18644 bp, 13 predicted proteins | sample III_Palsa_E1_1_FD_198756 | JGI IMG/M metagenome (GOLD analysis project Ga0302300, IMG submission 198756) | Peat permafrost microbial communities from Stordalen Mire near Abisko, Sweden - III_Palsa_E1_1 | ecosystem: Environmental > Terrestrial > Soil > Palsa > Peat permafrost | place: Sweden... | reverse complement strand
TTTTTGGAATTCGAAATAATGTGATGGGCGAACGACGGGAATTGAACCCGCGCATGGTGGATCCACAATCCACTGCCTTGATCCACTTGGCTACATCCGCCCCTTATCTAGCTAAAGAAAGGATTTTGTCTTTTTTCCATTCATCATTATTGTATTTATTCTGACCTCGATACTTAGATCATTCTATTGGACATAGAATGACAATCAATCTTTAACATGCAAAAAAAGGAGTAATCAGCTGTGATAGGTGAAAAAAAAAGAATTGTCAAAAAAAGAATTGACAAAAAAAGAATTGTCAAAAAAAGAATTGTAGTAAAGAAAAGATTTGTAGCTAAGCATTTATCGGAAACATTTGAAAAAATCAAAATGGGGGAGGAGAGAGAAATAATAGTCACTTGGTCTCGGGCATCTACCATTATACCCTCAATGGTTGGCCATACAATCGGTATTCATAATGGAAAGGAACATATACCTATTTATATAACAGATTCTATGAAAGGTCACAAATTGGGAGAATTCGCGCTTACCCGGAAGGAACCGATAGATGAAAGAAACGATAACGATAATAAATCTGTAATGAAGAATCAAAAAAAATAGGGATCAAACAAAGCAAAAAAAAAGAAAGAAAAAGAAATACCAATGGATTTTGAAAACCCAAATATTGAATATTTCTTTTTCCTTACCCTATTGCTTTTTTAAACCAACTGAACATGCTTACCCAATAAAGAAAGAGATTTGAGACACCTACAGTTATGCTTACTCAATAGCGGGATTCTAGAGACCGCTGGTATATTTCTTTCCTTACCCAATATATTAGTTTTTTAGACTAATATATTGGGTATATTGGGTATTTCTCAATTTAATATGAAATATATTACTATTATTAATAAATAAAGTCTTATCTAGTTTATCCTTCAATAGAAGGAACTTCAACAGCAGCTAGGTCTAGAGGAAAGTTGTGAGCATTACGTTCATGCATTACTTCCATACCAAGATTAGCACGATTGATGATATCAGCCCAAGTATTAATAACACGACCCTGACTGTCAACTACAGACTGGTTAAAATTGAAACCATTTAGGTTGAAAGCCATAGTACTAATACCCAAAGCAGTAAACCAGATACCTACTACAGGCCAAGCAGCCAAGAAGAAATGTAAAGAACGAGAATTGTTGAAACTAGCATATTGGAAGATTAATCGGCCAAAATAACCATGAGCAGCTACGATATTATAAGTTTCTTCTTCTTGACCGAATCTGTAACCCTCATTAGCAGATTCGTTCTCAGTGGTTTCCCTGATCAAACTAGAGGTTACCAAAGAACCGTGCATAGCACTGAATAAGGAACCGCCAAATACACCAGCTACACCTAACATGTGAAATGGATGCATAAGGATGTTATGCTCTGCCTGGAATACAATCATAAAGTTAAAAGTACCAGAAATTCCTAAAGGCATACCATCAGAAAAACTTCCTTGACCAATAGGATAGATCAAGAAAACAGCAGTAGCAGCTGCAACAGGAGCTGAATATGCAACAGCAATCCAAGGACGCATACCTAGACGGAAACTAAGTTCCCACTCACGACCCATATAGCAAGCTACTCCAAGTAAGAAGTGTAGAACAATTAGCTCATAAGGACCACCATTGTATAACCATTCATCAACAGATGCTGCTTCCCATATCGGGTAAAAATGTAAACCGATAGCTGCGGAAGTAGGAATAATAGCACCAGAAATAATATTGTTTCCATAAAGTAAAGAACCAGAAACAGGCTCACGAATACCATCAATATCTACTGGAGGAGCAGCAATAAAGGCAATAATAAATACAGAAGTTGCGGTCAATAAGGTAGGAATCATTAAAACACCGAACCATCCAATATAAAGACGATTTTCAGTGCTGGTAATCCAGTTACAAAAGCGACCCCATAAACTTGTGCTTTCGCGTTTCTCTAAAATTGCAGTCATGATCAAATCTCGGTTTATTCTATTCGTAAGGACTCCCAAGCGCACATATTAACTATATAACTAGAAATAGATGAGTTAATTGGTATAAGGCTTGTTATATACCAGTATAACATGTTTTTATATTAATGTCAACCATTAATAGCAACCAATGCTAAAAAATAAGTAATAACTAGACTTATTAGAGATGAGTTAACTGGTAAAAGACTTGTTAACGAAAAGTAGAACACGTTTTTTTATCAATGTAAACCAATGCTGAAATATCAATATTAATATGAAAATATTAATAGAATATTATAAGATATTTTCATATTTAACTGAAATTAAGTTAAGAATCAAAAAAGAAACATTTCTTCTCAAATTCTTTTATTGGGTTGCCCGGGACTCGAACCCGGAGCTAATCGGATGGAGTAGATAATTTTTTTCTGTTAGAATAAGAAAAAACCCCTCCCCAAATCGTGCTTGCATTTTTCATTGCACACGACTTTCCCTATGTATACATATCTTATTGATATTTGAAATAAAGAAGAAAGTTTACTAATTTGAAATATTTAGTTGACTAAACTATCAACTTCAATTTATATCAACTTCAATTTAGTCAATTTGAGCATTTCAGAATCCTAATTTATCAAAATCTTTCTTTTCATTATTTCTAATCTATTGAAATTTTAGGTCTCATTATTTATTAGATCATGAATATGGGTAATATCAAAATACCAAATACGCTCTTTATTCGATCTATATAAAGAAAAATGAATTGTTTTTTGGAATACTAAAGAAAGAACTTGTTCTTCTTCTGTAAAAAACTCTTCTAAAAATATTGAACCTAACCTTTGCAAAAAAGTACGTACTGTACTTTTATGTTTACGAGCCAAAGTTTTAGCACACGAAAGTCGAAGTATATACTTCATTCGATACAAAATTTTCTTTTGAGAAGATCCACTATAAAAATGAAAAAGATTTTGATATATTCGACCAAATCGACTAATAATATCACAATCTGATAAATCTGTCCAGATTGGCTTACTAGTAGGATGTCCTAATACAGTACAAAGTGAAGCTTTAGACAATGATCTAATGAGAGGAAGGACTGGGACTAAAGTATCAAATCTCTTAATAAGAGTATCTATTAATACAGAATCCTCTAGTATTTGACTCCTTACCACCAAGTAATTTCTTTTTACACTTAAAAAATAACCGATAAAGTAGAATGAATAATAAGAGAATTGGTTTCTATGAAACCTATTAGGCTCAGACCAAAAATGAAAGTAATATTGCCAAAAACAGACAAGGTAAGATTTCAATTTCTTCATAAAAAGATCAGTCCCTTTTGATGCTAGAATAGCTTTACCTTGATATCGAACATAGTGCATAAGAGGATCTGTGAAGATCCATAAAGTTTTCTTCAAAAAAATATGATGCACTATTCGAAAATGTTCTATTTTTCCATAGAAGTAAATTCTTTCAAGAAAGCTTCTAAAAGATCTTAATCGTAAACAAGAAGATTTTTGACGAATAAACAGGAATAAAAACTCATATTCTGATACATAAGAATTATATAAGAAACGAGAGAGTCTTATATTTTCTTTTGAGAATATAGAAAAAGATTTCTTTGAAGTAATGATACTATTCGAATTAGAATAATCGAAGAGAAAGAATCGCAATAAATGCAAAGAAGGAATATCTTGGATCCAGCATTGAAGGATTTGAACTAAGATTTCAAAATGGACAGGATAAGGTATTAGTATATCCAATACATTATTTAAATAATATAATTTGTCCTCTAAAAAAGAAAATATTGAATGAATAGATCGTAAATCTTGCAATTTTGATATTTTTTTTTTAGAGTAGGAAAATAGAAATCGAAGGGAGAATGGAATTTCTACAACAAAACCAAAACCCTCAGATATCATCTGAGAAAAAAAATGAGCATAAAAAAAGCGGTTGTACTCATTAATTTGATTTTGGTTACAGTTTTGAATAATCGAATTCATCAAAAAATTCGGTTGGTACATTCGAATAATTAAGCGTTTTACAAGTATTAAACTAGATTGAATATCATAGCTAATCAATTTATCATAGCTAATGAGTTTTTTCACAGATTTGATAGAACCATTGAAACCATAATCATAAACAAATGCATAAGTATACTCTTGAAAAAGTACCGGATATAAGCATTGTTGTTGACAAAATTTATATTTTTCTAAAGAAATTGAAAATTCTTCCATTGAAATTTCTACTTGAACCAGAAGAAATAAGCCTTTTCTGGGTTTATCAAATGATACACAGTGCAATATGGTCAGAACAGAGTTTTTCTTATTTATTAGATATCAATATATCTCTATAGATACTCTGGAAAAGAAACGAGAAAGCCAACTCTATTAATCCTATTAATAGAAAGGTATTTTCCTTCCCTTTTTCTATCCAATTAGTTTATTGATTTTTTCGGATTTTCAAAGGTTAGAATCTTTTATTTTTGCAACCCAATTGCTCTTTTGATTTTGGAATCTATCTTTTTTATCAATATAAAGTTTCTTCTACACATCCATCTCCAATTCAAAATAAAGAATAATTAGGATTCATTTTTTGAATGAATCAGATCAAAAGTTCAATCATAAAAGAACTCATCCATCTTTTTCCGGATTCGGTACTAATATATTTTTAACATCTAATTAGATCGGAAAATCGTTCTAATAAAGATAAAGAACATAAGCTCGTTTCTTTTTTATTTGATCAGAATTGGAGCCATCAGGCTCTATCCATTTATTCAATAGACTCAGCTAAAATTCAGAAATTCCTTTTTTCAACTCAAAACAATTTTTGAGAACTATAGTGATTGGATAAGGTCCAAAAAATTCTACTTTTATTTTATTGATTTTCTAATAATCAAATCAATAAAATAGTAGTAAATTAAGTTGAAAGAATTCAAGAATAAAATTTTTTTATTACGACATGCTGTTTTTTCCTATTCATTACCTTTGAGGATCAGTCGCGGTCTTATAGACTCTACCAAAAGTCTGGACGAATTTTTTTCTTCATCCAAATGTGTAAAAGATCGTAGTCGCACTTAAAAGCCGAGTACTCTACCATTGAGTTAGCAACCCGGATAAATAAGAAGACAGGTATATATGATCGAAATCAAAAATAAAATGAATTTTATTGCACGACTCTGTCAAAACAATAAATTAACAACAGAGAAATAACAAATTCGATAAAAAAAATCTCAATTCAATTACTAAAATTGAGAAAATCGAAATCCATTCCAATCAAAATGAAAAAATAACGAAAAATCACCTATTTTTTGATCAAATTCTTCTTCGTTAAGAAGAAGAAAAAGATGTCTTGATGGATGAAATATAAACCTACTGCTCAAGTCAAAAAAAAATAGAGAACAGAATAAACAGATCTATTGATCTGTTTATAGATCAAATTTGATTTGATCAATACAATATTGTATTGATCAAATCAAATTTGTCAATAGGAAAGAAAATGGAAAAAAGAAAAATAGTAAGAAACATCGATAAGCAAAATTCTATGTTTCTTACTAAAAAAAAAAAGATTCTTTTCTAATCTTTCGAATTTCCTCTTTTTGATTGCGTCTAAAAGAGAAAAAAAAGAAAAGTCTCGAGAATTCAATCGTGAATTGTCGTCTTTCTTTTTTAGAAAACAGCAAGGTTAGATTATATATGTTGTCAAAATCAACAAGATCCTTCATGTTGTTCACACGAGATTGCTTAAGACGTTTGGATATGCCTCGTGTAAAAAATTCCTCAATTGGGTAAAGATGGAATTCTTTTTCATTTTCTTCAAACGAGAAACCATATCAATTAGAATGCATTTTAAAGCGAACAAGTCTTTTGCTAAGAAGTCTTCTTTTACCAAAGGTATTAACTCGTCCAAAGCTATTGACTTGTCTGAATGGCTATAAATAGCCATTGCTTTTTTGCAATCTTGTTTATTAGAAAAATGACAATGAACATTCTAGACTCCATGATTGAATTCTGTTCTCTCTTTTTCAGAAAAGACAAAAATTTCTCAATTGGATAAGTATGGAATTTTTCTTCATTTTCCATGGTCCTCAAATGAGAAATCATTTCGAAAAATATCCAAAAATCTCGACGACATTTTTGTCTTTTTTTTTTTCGTCTGTAGCAAAGAGTACATATAGATTATATTTACTAAAAAAATAATGAATATCTTTCCTGTTTCTTGGAGCAAAGTTGATTAGAAGTCTTTTGATCCCCGGCGTAGTAAACAATCTCTCAATTTGAAATTTTTCTTCTGGACTTTCCAGGGTCTTCAAACGAGAAATCACGCCGAATAATACGGATCCTAACTTTTCCATTCGCGAAACATTTTTTTTCTTTCGTAGGTATATCCCTTGAATCTTTTGATTTGTCAGATTCTTTGGAATCTGGAAAAGATTCCAAATTGTATTTATTGAAGGGATAGTATATTGTTAAGACCGGATAACACCTTAAAAAAACAGTTTTATGAATCCACAAGAAATTACAATTATTAGCAATTGTGATGACTTGCTAATACAATGTTTCGCGAATTTCGATCCGTTCAATTTTTCCATACCACTCGCGTTTTTTTTATAACAAAAATATGAATTTCTTCATTTAATATTCATTTATAATCTTTATTTAGAACTTCATTTACCATTGAATCTTCATTTCAAAAGATTTGAAACAAAAGCTCTTTCACCAATTACATCCATAATTCACCAATTACATCCATAATCATGAGTCTCGTTCGACTCATAGTAGATGAGTCAGTCAAATTGGGTTTAGCTTAGGTATAACCAGGTTGGAATTTACCATGGAAAGGGAACATCCTATTCATGCCCAATTTATGTTCGGTTTGAGTTTTTCATCAAAAGATGACAAGTTTCGAACCCTTGTCATAGTCAACGTTAATCATGACGTGTACCAGGGGCTATAACTCAAATATGTTACTCGAAAAAAGAAAGAGAAACATTAAAAGATTGGATACCCTCTTTCAAATATCTATCAAAATGGTATGTATATTTTGATCCATTTCTAAAGAAATCTCAAGAGGGTCCATAAAAATAGATACAATTGGGAAGCGATATTTCTTTTTTAGGTACAAAATCTTTTAGGTAAAAATAGAAACGATATTGTTATCCTTACCAACTTGATTTTGTTGCACCCGGTAATAAACATGCATGAACCATTTCTCGAAGTATGTGCCCAGATAGTCCAAAATCTCGATAGTTAGCTCTAGGTCTTCCAGTAAAAAGACAACGTCTATGAAGACGTGTAGGTGCACTATTACGTGGTAGAGATTGCAATTTTCTCTGAATTTCTAGTAATTCTCTTTGACCCAGGGATGAGTCTTTGCTTTTCTTTTTTAAGGACTGACGAATCAAACGATATTTTTCTTCCAATTTCTTTCGCTTGTGTTCCCTCTGAATTAAACTTTTTTTTGCCATAATAAATATTAAGTTACCTATTGTTATTAACGATACAGTTCAAATCCGGGATATAAAAATATAAGAAGGTAGATTTCTACCTCTCCATCGAAAAAAATGAAATTGTTGATGATAGAGTAAATAAAAAGACAATAAAAAACGAAATTAACCAAATTTTCCTGATGTTGAGGCTATCAAGAAAGCTGCATAAGTAAATATATAACCTACGGAAAAGTGGGCTAATCCGACCAATCTTGCTTGCACAATGGAAAGAGCAACCGGTTTATCTCTCCAGCGAATCAAATTAGCCAAAGGTGTGCGTTCATGAGCCCATGCTAAAGTTTCAATCAATTCCTGCCAATATCCACGCCAAGAAATTAAGAACATAAACCCTGTAGCCCAAACAAGATGTCCAAATAAGAACATCCATGCCCATACCGATAAACTATTCATACCAAAAGGATTATATCCATTGATAAGTTGTGAAGAGTTTAACCATAGATAATCTCTTAACCATCCCATCAAATAAGTGGAGGACTCATTAAATTGTGAAACGTTACCTTGCCATAAAGTGATATGTTTCCAATGCCAATAAAAAGTAACCCATCCAATAGTATTTAACATCCAGAAAATTGCCAAATAAAATGCGTCCCAAGCGGAAATATCACAAGTACCGCCACGCCCTGGTCCGTCGCAAGGAAAACTATAACCAAAATCCTTTTTATCCGGCATTAATTTAGAACCACGTGCATCTAAAGCACCCTTTACTAAAATCAATGTAGTTGTATGCAAACCTAGAGCAATAGCATGATGAACCAAGAAATCTCCAGGGCCTATTGTTAAGAAAAGAGAATTCCTATTCTCATTAACAGCATTCAACCATCCGGGTAACCATATGTTTCGACCTGAATTGAAGGCTGGGCCGCTCGTTGAAGATAAGAGTACATCAAATCCGTATGAAGTCTTACCATGAGCAGATTGTATCCATTGAGCAAATATGGGTTCGATTAAGATTTGTTTTTCCGGAGTACCAAAAGCAAGCATGACATCATTATGAACATAAAGGCCCAAGGTATGGAACCCCAGAAAAAGGCTTGCCCAGCTTAAATGCGATATGATCGCTTCTTTATGGTCTAACATTCTTGCCAATACATTATTTTCATTCTGGGCTGGATTGTAATCTCTAATGAAAAATATAGCTCCATGAGCAAAGGCTCCTGTCATGATGAACCCTGCAATATATTGGTGATGAGTATATAAGGCAGCTTGAGTAGTAAAGTCTTGTGCGATGAATGCATAAGCAGGTAAAGAGTACATATGTTGAGCTACTAATGAAGTAATAACCCCTAAAGAAGCTAGAGCAAGACCTAATTGAAAATGAATGGAGTTATTGATTGTGTCATAAAGACCTTTATGCCCACGTCCTAATCGACCCCCTGGAGGAATATGTGCTTCTAAAAGATCTTTGATACTATGCCCAATTCCGAAATTAGTTCTATACATATGACCAGCAATTAGAAAAATAAAGGCAATAGCTAAATGATGATGAGCGATATCGGTCAACCATAAACTTTGTGTTTGTGGATGGAATCCCCCAAGAAGGGTTAGAATGGCAGTTCCCGCTCCTTGGGAAGTGCTAAATAAATGATTACTCGAATCAGGATTTTGGGCATAAAGATTCCATTGACCCGTAAGAAGGGGTCCCAACCCTTGGGGGTGCGGTGATACATCTAAGAAATTACTCCATCTGACGTATTCTCCTCTAGATCCAGGAATAGCGACATGGACTAAATGCCCTGTCCAAGCCAAAGAACTTACTCCGAAGAGTCCTGACAAATGATGATTGAGACGAGATTCGGCATTCTTGAACCACGAAAGGCTTGGTTTCCATTTGGGTTGTAGATGTAACCAACCTGCAACTAAGGATATTGCAGAAAGAAGTAATAAAAAAAGAGCTCCAGTATAAAGATCTTCATTGCTACGTAATCCGATTGTATACCACCACTGATAAAGACCAGAATAAGCAATATTGACTGGACCAGTAGCACCTCCTCGAGTAAAGGCTTCTACAGCTGGTTGGCCAAAATGTGGATCCCAAATTGCATGAGCAACAGGTCTTATATGCAAAGGATCCTTTATCCATAACTCAAAATTTCCTTGCCAAGCTACATGAAACAGATTTCCAGATGTCCACAGAAATATTATAGCTAACTGACCAAAGTGAGAAGCAAAAATGTTCTGATAAAGACGTTCTTCAGTAATATCATCATGAATCTCGAAGTCATGTGCAATAGCAATACCAAACCAAATACGACGAGTAGTGGGGTCCTGAGCTAAACCTTGGCTAAACCTCGGAAATCTTAATGCCATAATGCTTTTCAAATCCTCCTAGCCATTATCCTACTGCAATAATTCTTGCTAAGAAGAATGCCCATGTTGTGGCAATTCCACCCAGAAGGTAATGGGTTACTCCTACAGCACGTCCTTGTATAATGCTCAAAGCTCTAGGCTGAGTAGCAGGAGCAACTTTTAATTTGTTATGAGCCCAAACAATGGATTCAATAAGTTCTTGCCAATAACCACGGCCACTAAATAGAAACATTAAACTGAAAGCCCAGACAAAATGAGCACCTAAGAAAAAAAGACCATATGCAGATAATGAAGAACCATAAGATTGAATTACTTGAGAAGCCTGTGCCCATAGGAAATCTCTCAGCCACCCATTAATCGTAATGGAACTTTGTGCAAAATTCCCTCCTGTGATATGAGTAATTATCCCTTGGTCGCTTATGGTACCCCAAACATCCGACTGCATTTTCCAACTGAAATGAAAAATTACTACCGAAATTGCATTGTACATCCAAAATAGACCTAAGAAAACATGATCCCAGGCGGATACTTGACATGTTCCTCCTCGTCCAGGTCCATCACAAGGAAAACGAAAACCAAGATTTGCTTTATCAGGTATCAAACGGGAACTGCGAGCAAATAGAACACCCTTCAGTAATATCAATACAGTTACATGAATCGTAAATGCATGAATATGATGGACTAGAAAATCCGCGGTTCCTAATGGAATAGGTAACAAAGCTACTTTGCCACCTACTGCTACTAAATCACTACCTCCCCAAGTTAAGCTGGTACTCATTGTTGCACCAGGAGCTGTTAGACTAGGTGCTAAAGCATGAGTATTTTGTACCCATTGAGCAAAGATGGGTTGTAATTGGATAGCAGTATCTGAAAACATGTCTTGAGGACGTCCTAAAGCACTCATGGTATCATTATGGATGTACAAGCCAAAACTGTGAAAACCTAAAAATATACATACCCAGTTAAGATGTGATATGATTGCATCGCGGTGCCTAAGGATACGATCTAATAGATCATTGTATCGAGTAGTTGGATCATAGTCTCTTACTAGAAAAATGGCTGCATGTGCAGCAGCACCAACTATCAGAAATCCACCAATCCACATGTGATGTGTGAACAATGAAAGTTGTGTACCGTAGTCAGTAGCTAGATATGGATAAGGAGGCATGGAATACATATGATGAGCTACAATAATGGTTAAGGAACCCAACATAGCTAGGTTAAGAGATAATTGAGCATGCCATGAAGTTGTTAAAATCTCATAAAGATCCTTATGCCCTTGTCCTGTAAATGGACCTTTATGAGCTTCTAGAATGTCTTTAAGGCTATGACCAATGCCCCAGTTAGTCTTGTACATATGGCCAGCAATCAGGAAAAGGATGGCAATAGCTAAATGATGGTGTGCAGTATCGCTCAACCATAGACTCCCTGTTATTGGATCTAAGCCTCCACGAAAAGTAAGAAAGTCCCCATATTTTGACCAATTCAAGGTGAAAAAGGGGGTTGCTCCCTCGTGAAAACTTGGATAAAGTTGAGCCAAAAGATCTTGATTCAAGAGAAATTCATGAGGAAGTGGTATCTCTTTAGCATCAACCCCAGCATCGAGAAATTTGTTAATCGGTAAAGATACATGAATTTGGTGTCCCGCCCAAGAAAGAGACCCAAGTCCTAGTAACCCTGCTAAGTGATGATTCAACATAGATTCTACATCTTGGAACCAAGCCAATTTTGGGGCAGCTTTATGATAATGGAACCAACCGGCAAAAAGCATTATGGAGGCAAAAATCAATGCACCAATTGCAGTACAATAGAGTTGTAATTCACTAATTATTCCAGATGCTCGCCAAATTTGAAAAAAGCCAGAGGTTATTTGTATTCCTCGGAAACCCCCTCCCACATCACCATTCAATATTTCTTGACCTACTATTGGCCAGACTACCTGTGCACTAGGTCCAATATGAGTAGGATCACTTAGCCATGCTTCATAATTGGAAAAACGGGCACCATGGAAGTACATACCACTCAACCAAAGAAAAATAATGGAGAGTTGACCGAAATGAGCACTAAATACTTTTCGGGAAATCTCCTCCAAATCGCTGGTATGACTATCGAAATCGTGAGCATCAGCATGTAGATTCCAGATCCAAGTGGTAGTATCAGGACCCTTAGCTATTGTTCTTGAGAAATGGCCAGGTTTGGCCCATTGCTCAAAAGATGTTTTTATAGGATCTCTATTCACAAGAATTTTCACTTCTGGTTCCGGCGAACGAATAATCATTAAGTCCTCCTCTTTCCGGACAACACATACAAAGAGACCTGCCAAGAGTCAAGTTTTTAGTGAACTTCTGAAAGATGGATTTTTGATTAGTTCTTTTCTATCTATCATCCATCTATTTCTTAAGTTATTTACTAAACTAGATAGTTATTCACTAGAGCAATTATGATATTGAGTCAATCCGAGGCAAGTGTTCGAATCTATTATGACATAATCATTAGGTGCCCAACGGACTTTTTTTATCTTGGAAAATATTTTCTCGGTGTTTGAAATGTTAGGGATGATGCCATTTAGAAATTTTTAATAATATTTGTTTACTTGAATCCGTTTTCAAATAAGTATTTAATTACATCAACAGCTTTCTTAATGAAAATCATTATGATTTTCATAATCAAAAAGATTATTTTGATTATAAAAATAATCACTGTTTTCATAATCAAACAGATTATTTTTACTATCAAAATAATCACTGTTTTCATAATTAAAAACATTATTTTATTAATAATCAATAATATTGTATTAATAATCAATATTATTATAATGATAACCACCATATGAAACAGGTCAGAAAAAAATCCACTATCCCATAACCGGCGAATAGTTTCTTTTACCAATTTTGATTCTTTGAATTTTCTAACGACTAATTTTTGTAACTTTTCCATATTCATATTAGCTCTCCTATTGAGTTTACTTTAATGTTTAAGTGAAAGACTTGATGTGAAAGAGACCCTTTTTGAAAAACATAGGTCATTTGACCTTTCTATTATATATGATCTGTTTATAATAGAAAAGGTCAATGGAACTTGACTTATCTTTTTTGATACTTTGTCAAAAATAATATACAACCATTATCTCGTTTGTGTCAATAGGAAAGAAAATGGAAAAAAGAAAAAGAGTAAGAAACATAGAGAAACAAAATTCGATGTTTCTTACTCAAAAAAACAGTCGGCTAATCCAAAAAGTGTTTTATTATTTTGAAAAATAGTATAATAATACTTATTATACTTATTAAGAAAAGTCCCGGCAAAAAATAACCATTGAAAAGTAACAACGTACACGTTAACATAAGAAAGTGAAATAGATTGGCACAATCATAGATTGTTTGTTCCAATTGCTCATCTCTATATTTGATCATTTGCAAAATCCAAATGATCAAATATAGCAAAATTTCGATGACAAAATGGTACAATAGATAAAAAAATATGAACAATTCTATATTGTTCGCCAAATAATTAACGGTTGGTATATAAAACCTCGGTGAAGCATCCCACTCCTTTTCACGTTGTTTTTCACGTTCTTCTTCATAAGCAGCCCACTCCTTTTCACGTTCTTTTTCACGTTCTTCTTCACGCTCCTTTTCACGTAGTTTTTCAAGTTCATCTTCATCATATGAACTAAATGAATCTTCATCAGATGAACTAGATGAATCTTCATCATATGAATCTAGTTCATCTTCATCGAAATCTCGAATCTCTTCATCTAAATCTAGTTTATCTTCATTCATTTTATCCAGTTCCTCTTCATCTGAATCGAGTTCCTCTTGATTTGAATCTAGTTCTTCTTCATACAATTCTTTATAGAAATTTTGGAGTTGCTCTTCCATTTCGTCTTGATATGAATCTAGTTCATCTTCATCATATGAATCGAGTTCATCTTCATCATATGAATCTAGTTCATCTTCATCATAATAAGCAGCCCACTTCTTTTCACAATAAGCATCCCACTCCTTTTCACGTTGTTTTTCACGTTCTTCTTCATAAGCAGCCCACTCCTTTTCACGCTCCTTTTCACGTAGTTTTTCAAGTTCTTCTTCATCATATGAACTAAATGAATCTTCATCAGATGAACTAGATGAATCTTCATCATATGAATCTAGTTCATCTTCATCATATGAATCTAGTTCATCTTCATCATATGAATCTAGTTCATCTTCTGATTCTTGTGATTCTTCTGATTCTGTTGATTCTTCTGATTCTTGTGATTCCTCAGATTCTGTTGATTCTTCTGATTCTTGTGATTCTTCTGATTCTGTTGATTCTTCTGATTCTTGTGATTCCTCAGATTCTGTTGATTCTTCTGATTTTATTGATTTTTTGGAATTTTGATTAGCATCTTCATCATATGAATCGAGTTCATCTTCATCATATGAATCGAGTTCATCTTCATCATAATAAGCAGCCCACTTCTTTTCACAATAAGCATCCCACTCCTTTTCACATGGCTAACCATTGAGGGTATAATGGTAGATGCCCGAGACCAAGTGACTATTATTTCTCTCTCCTCTCCCATTTGGATTTTTGCAAATGTTTCCGATAAATGCTTAGCTACAAATCTTTTCTTTACTACAATTTTTTTTTTCACCTAAATAATGAATTTTTCAAATCTATGAAATTTCAATTTCAAAAATATAATGAATTGAGTTCTTTTTCATATTTTTGTAGTTCTTCTTCATCGAAATCAGGACTCTCCGGCCCCTAATCCTAGAGAAATAGACTTAGAAAAAAACCCAGTTCCTACTCCCCAAAATAATACTAGTCCTTTTCCTCGCGGGATGATAGAAAAGGGTTTTTGAAGATGAAAGTCATCCGTTCAAATCCAAGAAAAGCCCTTTTCTACTAAACTCCAATTTTATGCTTTGTTTTTGAAAGGAACTCTATAAAAAAAAAAGAAAAAAATTCACTACGTTATAATTCCAAGAAAAATTCCCTTTATTAATTTTAATAAAGGAAGTTACATTTCACTATTTTTATTTTTAGATAAAATAAAGAGAGATCAAAAAAAATTGAATCAATATTATGCAATTAGAAAATTACTAACAAAAATATTATTAAAAAATCAAAAAAAAATATTATTAATAAATCTTAGAGTTCTTTATTGAACTGGTTCTTGAATAATGATTCTTTATATAGTTAGAATGACCCTCTCTTTATATACCTAGAATTACCCTCGCAAATTGCGGACACTAATTTGTTAAGAATCCATCGAATTGAAACTGTATCTTTATTGTTGGCTGGAATTGGAATATCCACGAGATCTGGATCACAATTTGTATCGATTAAGCAAATTGTCGGAATACCCAAAATAATACATTCTCGAAGAGCTATATATTCTCTTTGCTGATCAATGATGATCACAATATCAGGTAACTTCTTCATATATTTGATTCCACCGAGATATGTTTCCAAAGTCGATAATTTTCTCTTCAAGATTGCTGCATCTCTTTTGCGAAGAGAGTTTAATCTGCCTTTCTTTTCTAAGAATTTTAAACGCCATAACTTAAGAAGTCTCTTTCGCGTAATGGACCAATTTGTTAATATACCACGAAACCATTTTTTATTAACATAATGACACCGAGCCCTTATTCCAGCCAACGCTACTGAATCCGCGACTTTTTCTGGTAATTTTTGAGTACCAACAATTAAAATGTTTTTTTTTTTACTTGCTGCATCAAAAAGTAAATCACAAGCTTCTGATAAAAAACGAGCAGTTTTAGCGAGATTTGTAATATGTATACCTCTACGTTTGTATTTGCGCTTTAGAAGGATATAAGGAGTGATTTTAGGATTCCATCTCTTTTTATAATGACCTAAATGAACTCTTGCTTCAATCATCTCTTCCAAATTGATGTTCCAATATCTTCTTGCCATTTTGTCTCCCACTTCCTTTTCTTTTATTTTTTTAATAAAAAAAAGGTGCCTTGAAATAAATAATTGTTCCGATGGAACCTTCTACCGGTAATTTACCATTGATGCATGACACAAATCCTAAATAATTTTGTGAATTACTTATTTGATTTGATTGACTTTGACTCGATTTATCAAAAAATCCATAATCAAATTAGTTCAAAAAAAATAGTTAAGGATAAGAAATGAATCCTTTTCATTTAAGTTAATGATAATGAAATCTTATCAAAGATTTTTTTTTATAAATGAGAATTTCGATTATTTGTCATGTCAGAAGATAATAATTCTTTATGATGTAACATAATATCTCTCATTTCCAACTCAAATAGATTTTCTATTTTTTTTTCTAAAGCAAAACTCTTATGTTGTCTTGAAGGATGCACATTTTTTTTCAATCCGGTACCAATAGGTAGAATTCTTCCCAGAACAACGTTTTCTTTCAGACCTTTCAACCAATCAATACGACCTCGCAGAGCAGCTTTTGCTAAAACTCGAGCGGTTTCTTGAAAACTTGCTTCAGATATGAAACTTTGAGTATTTAGAGAGGCTCTTGTTACTCCCAATAAGATTGCCCGATAAAAGATTGATTCATCCAAAGCACGTCCTGCTCGTTCCGCTCGTAATAACCCAATTAACTCTCTAGGTAAAAAGACATTAGACATTCCATCTTCTGAAACCAACACTTTTGATGTTACTTGATGTATAATAATCTCGATATGTCTATTATGGATATGTACCCCCTGAGATCGATAAACCTTTTGGATCTTATTAACCAAAGAAATACGACTTTGGGCTATGGTTAGCTCAGCTCCAATGAAGAAAACCCAAGGTACTCCAAGAATTCTTGGTATACGTTCGTTCCAACCTTCAACCCTCCTTTTTAGGTTTATCAATATTAAATCAATCGAACGCGCTTCGAAAAATTGCTCTACTTTTGGAAGACCTTGCGTTATATCGCTAGATCTCGATTTTTCATATAGAAATGTAACTAATACATCTCCTTTATAAAGGATTTCGCCATAATGACCATGAATGGTTGTGCCTGAAGTGAGCAAATAGGGCTTAGCTGATCTTATAACTAAGGAATCCAGATTTATAATTACAATTTGACCAGATTTTTTGACATATGGTTTGTCTTGAAAAAGACACAAATTTTCGCAAATAAATTGTCCAAGACTTATTTTTGTCGATGTCTCTTCCCAACTATTGTCGTGAAAGAAAGGGTACCAATTCCAATTGAATGGATTCAAAAAAAAGCCTATCGTTGGATCCGGACTGTAAATTCTGCTATTCTCATCTATTAAACAGTATTCAGCAACTTTAGGTTGAAGTATTCTACATATATTATAGATTTGAATCAATACTTTGAAAATCTGTTCCAAAAAAGATGCGATGACACATGGATCAAACTGAAAATTCTCTATATCGATATATAGTAAAATGATGTTGAGTAGCAGGAAAACCTCTTTCAAATTGTCAAAAAAAGCGAACCAATTATCAAAATATTTCGGAAAAAAATATTTATTTAATAAGATCTCATTATGAGTTACTAAATTAAAAAATGAATAAAAATTCGTTATTTTCGATACAATAGTACCTAGCGGACCCAAAACAAATATATATGGGAATAGGGGATTCCTTTTTTTTCTCACAGTATTCTTTTTGAATCGATGCATTTGAGAACAATTGGACGATGGCAAAATTATTAAAGATTTGTTTCGATTTAACAAAGTACCCATAGTTCCTTGATGTTGACTAAATGGACTAAATGATTGAATTTTCGTCTTGGAATAAAAAGGATTGATATTGCTACGATCTAATATATTATCAGGAATAGGATCTAATGTATTATCAGGAATGAATCCTGAACTTGCTCTTTCATATCTTTTTCCAATATATGAAGGCTTAATTAACTCAATTTTGATGAAATTGCGAATTAAATAATTTGTCTTTATCTCAACAAATGAAGCATGAACCTCTTCTTCTATAGAACTATTTTGTTCTTGGTCCCAATTCAATACTAAACAAGTCCGAACTAATTGAATACTTTTAAGACAAATTATTCGAATTGACTTGCTATTTCCATAAAGGAAATAATTGACAATTCGAAATTGGAGATTGTCTTTTTCTTGCAAGAGATCCTGAGGGAAAAGTGTTGCTAAATCAATCTCATCAGGTATTTCATATGTAATCACAGGTCTAATCGAAACAAAATACTTTTTCTTGATAGGTGTGATCTCTTGAACATAGATCCAATCTTTCGATTTTTTCAATTTCTTCAAATTTTTTTTTTCTGTTTCTCGCAGTATCAAAATATCGCTCTGCCTGGATATCTTATCTGGAAAATGAATATATCCAGAAAAGATTTTAAGTTCAATATATTTTTTTGTTTTCTCCACTTGGACTAATCCACCCACTCGGCTTCTTTTATTTAAAGTGAGCCATGTATTTACTCCAATGATACTATTGTTCCGGACTCTTATAGAAGAGGATCTCGGTAAGATATGCACTTCTTCGGGAATGAAAAAAAACGGATCCATTTTACTTTGGTATTCCGTGCTAAATTCTTGTGTTCCTTGATCTTCGATCAATGTTTGATATTCCGGATTCAATTCTTGTGTTCCTTGATCCTCGGTCAATGGTTGGTATTCCGTAAATTCTTTGATTTCTTGATCCTCGATCAATGTTTGGTATTCCGGACTTAATTCTTCTTTTTCTTGATCCTCAATTAACATTTGGTATTCCGTAAATTCTTTGATTTCTTCATTCTCAATCAATGTTTGGTATTCCGAATTTAATTCTTCTTTTTCTTGATCCTCAATTAAGATTTGGTATTCCGAAAATTCTTTGATTCCTTGATCCTCGATCAATGTTTCATATTCCGGACTCAATTCTTGTGTTCCTTGATCTTCG
>Ga0302300_1000875_pt1 | contig 18647 bp, 12 predicted proteins | sample III_Palsa_E1_1_FD_198756 | JGI IMG/M metagenome (GOLD analysis project Ga0302300, IMG submission 198756) | Peat permafrost microbial communities from Stordalen Mire near Abisko, Sweden - III_Palsa_E1_1 | ecosystem: Environmental > Terrestrial > Soil > Palsa > Peat permafrost | place: Sweden... | reverse complement strand
GTCTCAGGAGTAATTTTGGTTTTACTAAACAGTGATAGGAGGGCAGATGTATTAATAGTAGGCTGTAATTGATCGTCACTGGATGCTGTAATTGATGATGGATTAATACTGGGTCCAGCTTGACCATTGGCATCACGGTCAGCAATGGTTAATTTACCTTTGAAATACGCAATGAGCTGAACCTCAGAATTGTATTCATCAAGTACACGTTGGAACTCAGCCTCATCGGCCATCATGATTTGTTCCTTACCCGCTTCCTGCTCAGCTGTGATACCACCATCAATCTCATCAAGTTGTTGAAGTAGAGTCTCCATCTCATCTTTCAAACATTCCCAAGAACAGTAGCAGCCAGACCAGCCACCTTTAAATCTTGGTTTACGAATAGCGTAATGGGGATAAGCAATCTTCAAACTACATTGTTGACAGTTACCAGTGAACCATTCACTTTTGTATTCATCTAAATATTCATCATACTCATATAACGTGTCAAGTAACATACGACGACCACCATATTTATATACAGGATCGTCAATGTCATCAGCAACCAATATATGCGATATAATATCAGGACAGATAGGACCGAACCACCAGTCAAGAATTTGTGAATTGAGAACTTCCTGTCCATTAACCGACATGGCTGATATCACACGACTCTGAATCCAAGATGGTGTTGATAGTACAGCATCAAACAATTGATTACCCAATTGGGTTTTAACATCCTCAACTGACGTTGGTACTTGAATTGCCAACACTGGTATGTTAGCAGTAGTAAAATTGTCAGCTGGTAACAGTACTACGTGATCAGGTTTAGGGGCATAATTGGCAATTGCTTTCTGTTGTGATTGTAACCATATCAGCATGTTAGATGAAATGGCATTCTTGCTCAACAACACTTCAAGTTGTTCAGGTGGTAAATTATCGCGACCGAATACATCAAGAATAATTTCAAGGTGAACTGGTAGTTGAGGATCTAAGCTCATGTATTGATACATGGAATAAATTAGATCTTCAAAGTTGTAATTACTATTACCTAAATATGCTCTTATAGTAGCATAAGGGACAACACGACTGCGAAACAATTCGACAATAAAAGGAAAATCCTTCTCATCCCACATTTCTGCGTAATCATCAATGTTATCTGGGTCAGCCGCAATGGCTAACAGCAACTCTTCATTAGTTGGATTTTTACCTAATAACGATCGACATACGTTTAAAATTTTAGCACTTTTTGTTGTTTTGATCAACTGTAACAATTCGGTAGTTGTGAAATTATTTAAAATTACACTGTACAGTTCATCTTCCGGGATTGACTCATACTCTTCCATTTTCTATATGTATGTATTTACGATTTTATTATTTTATTATTTTACTATTTCACGATTTTATAATTCTGATCACACCTATATACTTTTTATAGTGAAAGTATATATTGTTTTCAACTGCCAAATAACATTAATTCAAATAATTTTCATTTTCATAGTTACTTTACATTTTTTTACCTTTCTTACTTCTTTTTACTGTTGGTTATATTATTAATCCACTTTACCAACAGTTTTTATTCTTTTATGTGAAGGATGGGGAGGGGTGGACACTGTTTAAATCTTATATATTTTTAATCTATTTAACATAAAATACCATTTGTTTAACGTATTTGCGTCCAGCCTCGTTTGATGGGGTAGAAATAAACAAAGAGAAAAAGGAGAAAGGAATGAAGGGTGTGAGATAACACATAGAAGAAAATGTACTTCGGTTAAACAAGATTAAACAAGATTAAATAACAGTATTTTGGTTAATAATAATATACAAAATATCTTAATTAAAATATAGATAAATATATTTGTATATATTTGTATATATATATATCAGGTGTAACTTAAATTAAGTTTAAGTTTAAATGTTTTTAATTACATGTGTATGTGTGTATATGTAGAATATTATTACTTATTATACGTTTAATACAGTTTAAATTTAATACAGTTTAAATTTAATACAGTTTAAATTTAATACAGTTTAAATTTAATACAGTTTAAATTTAATACAGTTTAAATTTATGGTGAGGTATATACAAGTGTATTTTGTCTATATTTTAATTAAAATGTTACTACTTCGAAAAAATATTTGGTTGAAAAACAAGTACTTTAAAATTATTTAATTAACCAGAGTTAAACAATAGTACTTTAATATTATCTAGATAAACAGATGTTTTTAACCTCTCCAATGAAAAATAATTTAAACTTTGTATCTCTAACCTCCCTGAATTAAGTTAATTTAAACCTCTCTGAGATAAATTAAATTAAACTTTGTATTTTTAACTTCTCTGAGATAAGTTAATCTAAACTTTATATTTTTAAACTCTCTGAGATAGGTTAAAACAAAGATACCTCAGAGAGTTTAAAAATATAAAGTTTAGATTAACTTATCTCAGAGAAGTTAAAAATACAAAGTTTAGATTAACCTGTTTGAAAGAGGTTAAAAATACAAGGTTAAAACAAAGATACCTCAGAGAAGTTAAAAATATAAAGTTTAAATTAACCTATCTCATAGGATTAAAAAAAGATATATCAGAGAGGTTAAAATTACAAGATTTAAATTAACCTATCTTAGAGAGGTTAAAGATAAAAGGTTAAAACAAAGATACTTTAGAGTTACTTAGTTAAAAATCATTAAATGAGTATTCTTTAGGATTACTTAATTAAATATATTAATTTTAGTCTCTCTCTAAGATGTTATGTTTAATTAAGTAATTTTAACTTTTATGAGATAGGTTAATCTAAACTTTATGTTTTTTAACTTCTCTAAGGTATCTTTGTTTTAACCTCGTATCTTTAACTTCTCTGAGGTATCTTTGTTTTAACCTTGTATCTTTAACCTCTTTCAAATAGGTTAATCTAAACTTTATGTTTTTAAATTCTCCAAGGTATCTTTGTTTTAACCTTGTATCTTTAACCTCTCTGAGATAGGTTAATTTAAATCTTGTATCTTTAACCTCTCTGAGATAGGTTAATTTAAATCTTGTATCTTTAACCTCTCTGAGTATCTTTGTTTTAACCCGTATCAAAGGTTAAAATTACAATATTTAAATTAACCTATCTCAGAGAGGTTAAAGATACAATATTTAAATTAACCTGTCTTGGAGAGGTTAAAGATGCAAAGTTTAAATTAATCTGTTTGAAAGAAGTTTAAATTAACCTATCTCAGAGAAGTTAAAGATACAAAGTTTAAATTAATCCATCTCAGGTAAGTTAAAAAAAGATATATCAGAGAGGTTTAAATTAACCTATTTGAAGGAGGTTAAAGATACAAAGTTTAAATTAACCTCTTTGAAAAAGGTTAAAATAAAGATTCCCCAAAGAAGTTAAAATTACAAGACTAAAATAAAAATACCTTAGAGAGATTAAAGCAAAATATCTTAGAGAAGTTTAAGGGTAAAAAGACTTAAATTAACTTATTTGAGATAGGTTAAAATAAAGATACAATAGAGAAATTTAGAGATACAAATGTTAAATTAACCTCTTTTAAACAGGTTAAAGATATAAGGTTAAAATAAAGATACAATAGAGAAATTTAGAGATACAAATGTTAAATTAACCTCTTTTAAACAGGTTAAAGATATAAGGTTAAAACAAAAATACTTTAGAAAAATCAAATATACAAAATTTAAATTATTTTATCTTGTGGAGGTTGAAATTATTTGATTAAACATAATAACTTTAGAGAGATTAAAGTTATTATGTTTAATACAGTAAGCCTAAAAGATCTTCATTTAACATTGTTTAACCAATTATTTTACCCTCTCTATTGTATCTTTGTTTTAACCTTTCCAAGATAAGTTAATTTAATCTTTGTATTTTTAATATGTATATATATCTGTTGTATCTTTTTAACCTTTTAATTTTAACCTCTCTAAGATAGGTTAATTTAAATTTTGTATCTTTAATATCTCGGTTGTATCTGTAACTTATACTAATCTATCTAACATATGTTAAAGTACCCCCGTTAAATAATTGTATATTGGAAAATAAATATATCGTTGTTAAATAATGTTAATAAAGTATAAAATTTAAATCAATGTTACACTTTATCTTCTTTAAAATATGTATATTTTTATTTAAAATTATAATTTTATATCTATTGAGATTGTAATGAAGATTAAATATATAATTTGTTTAAATTTTATATTGTGTTATATGTTAATATATGTATTTATGTATTAATACATGGTCACTTAACTATTTTATCACAGTCAACATATCTTAGATATGTCGAAGAAATAGGATCTCAAAATTAAAGAACTCTAATAATTAAATAAAATTTGGTTGTTTGTCAATAGATAAAGAATGGAACATATGATAATAAGGAAAGAAGAGAGTGAGGAAGAGGATGAAGAAGAACATAAGAAGGATAAAGAAAGATAAAGAAGGAAACAATGGAGGGAGAGAGAGAGAGGGATAGAGTGGTGTTAAAATAATAATGCTGATTGTGAATCATAAAGTGGTGTATTGATGATCTCTATCATAAAAGTTTCAATCTTGGCATCAATCTCATCCTCCAAACATATTTCAGCGGTATCAATAGCGTAATGGAAACGAGGTCCCAATCTGCGAGTCATGGACTGTGGTCTAAAGTTAAAGTTAAATGGTGTGTAAATGACCGACTTTGATGGTAAAATAATATCACGTGTAAATAGTATTTCACTGAGCAATTCTGAGTTGACAAGTTGGAATCGAAATGTTGTGGGGATAACACTTCGATTAACAAATGACAAAAGGAAGGAAAACTTCAATATAAGATTTTCATTAACGTTAAGTACTGATGAGCTAAATGAGTCAGCAAAATTGTGAGGGAGACTAACATCGGTCCATATAATGTCAGATGAACTTCTAGTTAAGGTTATAGGCGTTAAATTTTGTACATATCCAATGTATGATGTTTGATTTTTAGTACCAGCATAAACACCATTACCATTTACGTCATCATCACACACGCAGTCATCATTCCAAGCTCCATAACCTCCAATGTCTGATTGCCTTTGCATACCGGAACATGAATCATAACAATCAATACCACAACCATTATTAATACCATTATTAATACCATTACCATTCGTATTAGTTTGTTGTACTATTTTATTACCCTTAACTCTAATGGCAATCCCCCTATTCAAACAATCTTCAAATATAAAGTCACAAGGGGTTTTAATCCTAATATAGGTTCCTTGTCCAGTTCTTGCATACACACAAAAACTCCTCCTTCCAGATATTTCCATAATGAACTGACTGGTATAATTATAGTTTGGAACAAACTCACCTATAATAATTTCTCCAACAAATCTTCTTTTGGTCATATGTATATTTTTATTACCAGAATAATATATTTTTAGTATCTGTATGGATTAAATATGTATATTTTTTTTGCTTTTACCACACATATTTTATTGTTATTGGTTACTATTAATTACACACGTAAAGATATTAAATTGTTTGGATAAAAACAAAATAAAATAAAATTAGAAGTATACTATGTGTCTGTGTCTGTGTCTGTGTCTGTGTCTGTGTCTGTGTCTGTGTCTGTGTTTACAATTAAACGATATATGGATTACATAACATAGATTTAATATATGTAAGTATAATAACGGTGTGAAATTGGTTTGAAAAAAATAAGGATAAGTACAAATAAAGGAGGGACAGAATCAGAAACAAAGGATTAGTGAATGAATTAAACAAAGAGGAAAAAGATGTAAATAAGGAAGAGTAGGTGAAGAAGAAGGATGAGGAGGAGGAGGGACAGAATGATAGGGTATGGTGAAGGAGGAGGAGGGAGGAGGAGAGGGGTGGGGGTAAGAGTAAACAATGTGGGTGAGGAATATAGTTATAATACCGTTAATTGTAATTGTGTTAAAATACAAACTTATATGTAATTATTACTTAGTTATATTTTTATTACATTGGAAAAGAACAATAAGGTTAAAATATAAAAGGAAGAAAGATAATAACAAGAAGAAAAAAATAAGGAATAAGAAAGATTAAGATGGAGAATAAGATCAACAAAAAAGGTGGATAAATAGATATTTAAGGCTGTATCTATATTTGTAGGATCTTATCCTTCCTTCCTTCCTTCTGAGGATGTTCTTTTCCTATTTATTTAAAAATATACATTATTATTAATAATAATTAATGTAGAGATAATTACAATAAAAGATACACTACATATAAAAAGTAAAATTAACTATCTTTGAGATAGTTAGGTACCTGCTGTAAAAATATGTATAGAACACACAATATAGACGATTAATCATTATAACTTTACTTAATCTTGTATTTTCCTATTTAATCTTGTTTAACCAGTTAATTTTAAGATACAAGATTTAAATTAACCTATCTCAGAGAGGTTAAAGATACAATGTTAAAACAAAGATATCTCAGAGAGGTTAAAAATACAAGATTTAAATTAACCTATCTCAGAGAGGTTAAAAATACAATATTAAAACAAAGATATCTCAGAGAGGTTAAAAATATAAGGTTTAAACAAAGATACCTCAGAGAGGTTAAAAATACAAGATTTAAATTAACCTATCTCAGAAAGGTCAAAACAAAGATACTTCGGAGAAGTTAGAAATACAAACTTTAAATTAACATACTTCAGAGAGGTTAAAGATACAAGATTAAAACAAAGATACCTCGGATTACTTAATTAAAAATAATATCTTAAAGAGAATAAGATTAATATATTTAATTGAGTAATTTTAATTTCTCTGAAGTATGTTAATTTAAAGTTTGTATTTCTAACCTCTCTGAGATAGGTTAATCTAAACTTTATATTCTTAACATCATTTAATTAAGTTAATTTAAATCTTGTATCTTTAATCTCTCTGAGATATCTTTGTTTTAACCTTGTATTTTTAACCTCTCTGAGGTATCTTTGTTTTAACATTGTATTTTTAACCTTTCCAAGACAGGTTAATTTAAATCTTGTATCTTTAATCTCTCTGAGATATCTTTGTTTTAACATTGTATTTTTAACCTCTCTGAGATAGGTTAATTTAAATCTTGTATCTTTAATCTCTCTGAGATATCTTTGTTTTAACATTGTATTTTTAACCTCTCTGAGGTATCTTTGTTTTAACATTGTATCTTTAACCTCTCTGAGGTATCTTTGTTTTAACATTGTATCTTTAACCTCTCTGAGATAGGTTAATTTAAATCTTGTATCTTTAATCTCTCTGAGATAGGTTAATTTAAACTTTGTATTCTTAACCTCTCTGAGATAGGTTAATTTAAAGTTTGTATTCTTAACTTCTCTGAAGTATGTTAATTTTAATCTTGTATCTTTAACCTCTCTGAAGTATCTTTGTTTTAATCTTGTATCTTTAACCTCTCTAAAACAAAGATACCTTAGAGATGTTAAAGACACAAAGTTTAAATTAACCTCTGTGAAATAATTAGGATTTTTTGGTTGAACAAATATACCTCAGAGAAGTTAAAAATACAAAGTTTAAATTAATATATCTCAGAGAGGTTAGAAACTACAAAATTAAACAAAGTATCTCTAATGTATTTTAATATCAATTGGATAAAATAAACATAAGAGATACATTTATGTTTACACATTTTAAGTATAATTTAATTTTAAAGTACTTTACAAATACTTTGCTTAACCAAGCATATTTTGTTTATAATTTTGTTAAACATATATGATTTCATCCAAAATCTTACATTTTTAATTTCTCTAAATTATCTTTATCCAAATGGAGATAAATTATTCTCTCTTTCCGTGATATATGTGTATATATATATATATATATAGCTTAAGTTAAATATTTCTAGACTACTTATATATAGTCCATTCAAATAACTATAAATAAACATATCCTAATTATCTTTGTTTAAATATACAATTTTAACCTTTTATTATGGATATTTTTAACACTTATAATTTTAACGTTCTTAAGCTTATTTTCATCCAATTTATCACTCCATGTTTGTTTATACCAACAAAGTTATTATAACCACCTACCAACAAGAAATTTCTAAGCCATCTTTGTTTGAAACTTGCATTTTAACTTCTTTCTTTGTAGTGTATGAATATTTTGTTGTAATTTTATATTTTTAAACTATCTAATACATTATTAATTAAACTTATAAGTTTAACATGTTCTAGGTATTTTTTGTTTAATTCTTTATTATCATTCCATATGTAATTATTTTCGATTAAAAAGTATTAAGCTTAAACAATAACACACTCTAAATAATACATAGTTGTTTCTTGTTTCTATTCTATTTCTCCTTCCTCCCTCTTCCTCCCTTCCTTCCTTCTCTCCCTCAGTACACACAATTTTCATAATGTTAATATTACAAATACCAACACATAGCAATATTTACTAATATTGGATGAACATGTATATGTCCATACATATAAAATATATGTATATATAAAATACTTTTACATTTTATATTTTACTAAATAAATATTATGTATATAAAAACAATATTATATTGTTTTTGGATTTGAACAAGGAAATAATTATAACAATAAAAATATATAAATGAGTGGTAATTATAGTCAAAATTTTATTCGTGACTATAACAATGGTAATTATAGTCGTACTAGTACAACTAATACCAATACTAGTAGTAATAGTAGTTACAATCGTAGTCATAATAAAAGCCGTAATAGTTCCAATGATAATTTTAATAATAATTTTAATGATAATTTTAATCATGATGAAGATAATACAAGTAGAGATGACAATGATATAAATCCAGACCTGTGGTATATACCTAGTCAAGCGATTGGTATAAGTTTTCTCATTCGTCATTGTAAGGATAAGTTGTCACAAGATATTCCTTATCAAACATTAACTACGACTACAAATAATAACAGTGCAGTAAACAAACAAATAAACTTTGGTTTACAAATCTTTAACCAAGCACGATTAGATCGTTATCCGTATTTTCTATATACGTATGATTATGATGCTAAAAATAATATTGGTTACGCTGAATTGTTACCGTGGATCACAGATGTTAATGAGGTTTTTGAAGCCAGTCCAGTGCTCAAGGTTGCTATCCACCTTCAAGTGAGACAAGCACTTAAGTGGTTATCTAATAAAGGTATTTACGGAGTGTCAGGTCTCAAACTGTTACTGGTGAGAGAGGATATTGTGGTTAATCTTCCTGATATGGATTTGTATAGTTATGGATATATTCCTATGTTTACTGATTTTACCAATTGTACAACATCTGGTAATATAGTTGATGAGTTAGCTAAATATCCTATTACTATGAATAATAATTCGAATATAGCTCAACAGTTGCTAGTCAAGGAACAGGTGTTAAGCTCTCGTCTTTTATATCCAGTGTCAAGAAACATTGCAGCCACTAATTGTTCTCGTTTTCGGTATATGATTGAAAGTTATTATCAACGTCTTCAAATTATTTATAGTTATTATGTTGTTAATCCCAATAATTTTTGGACACCAGTGTTTGTGGCTATTATGAAGGAATACGCCACTATGATATTGGCCATTGGTAATCACTGCTTCTCCAACTCACAGATATATCTTGACAAAATTACATTGTTAGATAAAATAGAGTTGTTGAGTGTAGCACAAGTTGTTTCCGTTGAGGAGATGACCAATTGGCAAGAACGACTTTGGATGTCAACCAATATTCGCTTAGACAAGGCACCCACCATTGACAACTACATTAAAGGTCTTCGTTATTACTGTTATTTACGAACATGTCAATCTGTATTCGTTCGTGTTCGAGTACCCGAATTTAACTTCAGTGTTGAATCCAAGGAAAGAGAGATGTTTGATACACTTAGAGAGTGGCAAAAATATTTATTAGATACACCTTCTAACTTAGCTTCCTATCGTGCCCTATTTGTTGGTGATGTTGAAGATCCAACTCTTTATAATTTGGCTTATGACCCCTTATCTCTTGATGTTAGCAATCAACCTATCCTCAAACCTGTCATACCCACATATACGAATAACGCACAACTTCCCATCCCCACTCCTCTCCCTCTCCCTCTCCCTGTCTCTCTTCCTACTACTAGTAACATACCCAACACTAATAATACAACTGTTTATCCAAAGAAAGTAAAGTATAGGGTTGATGTTAACGAGACATATAAATCTTAACCACCCAATAGTAAAAATTACATATATTATAATATGTAATATTATGTTCAATATACCCAGGTTATAAACATTACTATCACACACACATATATATCAAACAATATTAATCATATTGTAGTATATTTTACATACACATATTAAATAATAATTATAGTCTCATCATATGATCAGTGAATAATAACAATAGTAAATATTATATTATATAATATTAAATAATAATGATAATATTGTAATATATCACAGTATATTAGTATATATTTAATATAGTTTGATATTTGTAATTAATACATATACAAAATTTTATAATGATAATAACTTGATTGATAGGTTGAAGAGGAAGAAGGAAGAATGGAGGAAGAAGAAATGAGTGATTATATACTTATCGTATAAGTATAATATTTGTTGGGTAATATTTGTTGGGTAATATTTGTTGGGTAATATTTGTTGGGTAATATTTGTTGAGTAATAATTATTACAAATGTATATGTTACTATTAACATAAATACAAAAAATACAAAATGTTCTAAGTATACATTGCTAACTTATTGTAATTTTTAACCTGGTATTCAATACCCTCTTGAAAGAATAAATTGTAAAGAAGATTTAAAAGTACAATTGCTGATAATACAATTAAACATACAATGGCTAATACAATCCAGGGAGGTATCCAATACGTTTCTGGTTTTTGGGCATCAGCATACATTAGTTCATTGTTATTATCATCTTGACTATTATTTTGACCATCATTTCGACCACCATTTTGATTTGCAGCTCCTTGACCTTGACTTTGACCATTAATTTGCTCCATTTATATTTTTATTACAAAATTATTATGTCACGATGACATAATTATTATTTTATTATCTATTGTTTGTATACGGGCAGATAAATTACAATTTCTATGATTTTATGATACGGTGTCACTATTTTATTTTATGTACATTTGTATATATGTTACCATCTGTCACTACTAGATGCAATCTTTGTCATCTTATGTGACACTGAGCCAGTGGATACAGTGGAGGCAGCAGATGAATAAGAATGTGATTGTGGTCGTGGTTGTGAATGATGTTGATGTTGGTGATGTTGATGTTGATGATTGTGATGTTGTTGTGGTTGATGATGGTGTGAAAGTGGTGGCATAGATGAGAAGTTATTCTTGGCGTTTCGGATGCTAAGTGCGTACTGACGATTTTTATAGTTAATGTAACACTTGTGTGTCATGTCAATAGCAAATGAACAATCAAGTGGGTCTTTAAATTCTACAATTGCATAACTGGTATTGGAACTTTTACATGGGTATACATTAATTTTAATGCGACCATGATCACTAACTGCAAAACGAGAGAATGTTTGTCTTAACATACTTTCTAGGTCAACAACATTGTCATTTGGTAATTTGTTAATATACAGTTGATTTTTAATATCATCAGGGGATAAATTGTGTGAATAGAATTTAGGTGAATATTTAAGATGAAACATACCATTGTTATGATGCATCGACCCTTGTTGTTCTGGCAGCAATTCAATTGCTGGGAGGACAACTTCACTAGTCAATAGTTTATATGCCTCTTCAACATCATCAACCCAAAAGAAACTCTTGCTCTGATACAGACCAGAGCCATTAACAACAGAATTAACATAAAAACCATGTTCGTGGCCAAAGGCAGCAGCAAGTGCATCATGAATTTGTTGGGGATACAAAGCCTTTGAATTTGAGTAAAAACAATGTTTGTTATAAATGTTACCATTTTGACCTTTGAAATAATGGTCATCTTCTTCAATAAAAAATCCCTTCAGCTTATCATTTTCAACTAGTCTCATTTGTTTTGCCATTTTATTATTAAAAATATTATATACAGATGATGTTTGACACTCGTTATCGTCATGTAAAAAATCAGTTTGCTTGCTTAGCCCAATTCGTGGTAATTCAACTGTTGACATAATTGTGTTTTATATATCCAAATTTTTTATATTAACGAATATGTTGTATTTTTATCCCCAATTAGAGAATTATTGTTATCATTACTTGAAGTAAAGGATGGTGGTTTTGGTAATGTTCTCAATCTTTGGTATGTTGGTGATGATTTATCTTCTCTTCTTCGTTCACCTCCTCGCTCACTTATGTTATTATCCTTTCTTGTTTGTCTACTCGAATCATATCCAGTGGGTGATTGTAAATAAGAGGAATTAAGATTATAATTCGGATGTTGAGAGGATTGATGATAATAAGAAGTGTGAGGTGAACTTGGGTGATAATAATCATCCGAGTGAATCTCGGGTAGTAGATCAAATTTTGTCTCTAATACCTGTGGATACGTTAACTGTAACCAGTTGAGAAACTTGTCAATGCCAACTTTTTCATGTTGTGATAGGTTATTACTTGACATATAATCAACCATAATATCAGATAGAGAGTTAATTTGCATTTTTGAATCCATGAATTTTAGATAATAAAATAAAAACAAGAGAACAAATTAATATAACTTTTAATCCGATAATATAATTATTATTAATATAAATTTATCGATTATATTAACATATATTACCGATAATTTCATATCAGTAATATATTTTAACATGTTTAAGGATAAACACACACACACATAGTTGTTTATCCTTAAACATATTAAAATACAAATTATAATTCAATACCTCTCCGAGAGGTAAAACTATAAATTATAAATTATGGATTATAAATAAGATTACAATTAGAAATACATATCAAATAAGTAAAAATATAGAATATACAATATTTATTAATATATGTAATATATATATTATATAGGGAGAGAGGGAGAATGAGGGAGAAGGAAGAAGAGAGAAAAATGGGTGTGGGGTGATAGATATCATACTGTAGGTAATTAAATATCTTTCGGGGAGGAGAGGGTGGGGGAGGAGGAGGGATGAGGGGTATTGGAATGTAACAAATAGTTAAGTGTTCATAACAACCTAAAGTATTTTGTGTATTCAAGATACTTTAAAATAACAGACATACTCCAAGCAGTTAAATGTATACTATGTTAGTAAATGTAATTAAAGTAATTAACAACATCTTTAAACGAATAAAATACTATTTCGAATAAAAAACAGTTAAGGGTATGACAAATAATTAAAGTGTATTAGACAATCAGGGATTGTCTTATCATATATTTATATGTGGATGGCAAATGTTGCAGCTGAAGATGAAGATAAGGAGGGAAGGTGATGAAGGATGAAGAGGAAGAGGAAGATGAGAAGAAAGAAGTATTTGTGTAAAATGCAGTATTGAGATAACATATTATTAACGGTATATATTATTAACGGTAAATATTATTAACAGTATATATCTGTGTATGTAAGAGGTGAACAAGTTGCAGTTTGTCTGAGTCGGATAACAGTAGATTTTAAATGTGGGGGTGGGAAGAATAGTTCTTCTTTACGAATATGTACTTCGTTATCAACCTTAGGGTTGTAAGCGTTAATATCAAAATTAATTGCTTGGTTAACATCAATACCTACCGGATAGTATCCCATATCAACTAGACGATAAAGACGATAAAAGAATGGATCCTTATTGTTACTATCAATCTTACTTTGTATACCAAACAATTTAGCAATATAAGCATCTGGAAACCTTTTATTATTATTATTACCATTAACAGGTGGTGGGACTACTACTGGTGCTTTGGCTATAAGGTTAGGAAAGTACCACGTGATGAGATGTAGAGGCATGTGTTTGGTATCAACCAGATTAATAGGACAACACCAGGTTGTTGCTAATATTAACCTCCTATCAAAGTCATCAAGGTGTAATTGTGCTGCAATTTCGGAGATATTAATTTTGGGTGTGACAACAGAGTTGCTAAGTTGATTATACAATGGTACTTGTGGTGCCAATGACATATAGTCAATCCATAAATAAGGTTTAATGTTTAAATGTTTCAGAACTAAAGCTAAAGGTGGTAAGTGTTCATATAGAGGTGTCACGTCACTACACGCAAAACAAAACCAGTCCAAATCATAAGTATTATCTGTTACCACTTTATATATAGTCTTACTGGTTTTCAAAGGTACATTATACAAATCAAAGATTAGACCAGAATAACATCTCCTGAATGATATTACTTCTGGTTTTACCCCATTACCACCTCCACTACTACTACTACCACCTCCACTACTACTGCTACTACTACTACTACTATTACTATTGTTGTCAGCCTTGGTACTAGTAGATTGTTGTTGTTGTTGTGATGATAGTGATGGTTGTGGACAGGCATCTGGCTGTATGCTGACCAGACCTACAATAGGTACGGGTATTTGTATTTGTTTAACTGTACCGTACGGGTCAAAACCAACAATAACAAGATGTTTATTGTCCAGTACCAGTTCAAAACTTAACGGAAATATTTGTTCCATTACCAGTATATTTTTTATGGTAAGAATTTATTAATCATTGTGATTAATAGCATTTAATTATGGTAAAATTATTTTATGACAGAATATTACATATATATGTAAGGAAAGGGAGACCCTCTTTATAGGAGTGTAAATTTCATGACATGTTCTCCAGCCACCCAGTCAGGGCCCGCATCACCTTTATAACGGGTGTAAATATTCAGATCTTGTGAGTAACCAGCATAACCACCGATGTCTCCACTCCGGTAACCAAACATGTTGTAACCAATGTTTTCTGGATTTTCAGACACAATAAATCCAGGTTCACCAATACCATTTACGTCTAATCCCCACCTAACATATCCAATGAATTTTTGGTTCCAAATCATTGGCTCGTAATCACCATACGTTTCGCCAGTACTAATATTGGCTTTTCTTGGCGTGGAGAAGTATGAACTTGTGTTCACACTGTATGTGTTTGGAATACCAACCATGATATTTAGTTTGTAACTTTTACACTTCTTGCCTATAATTATCAATTTATACTCATGTACACATATACATGTATATGTTTACTACAGTCCATTATTAGTTTCACTGGCGTGTATGTATCCAATACATCTGGTATATTAAATGCATATGTAAACATTAGGATTAACTATTGTTTATATTCACACTAGAATCTAAATCTATTATTATTTAAAAATTATAAGATTATAAGATTATAAGATTACAGAATTATTTCTTCATTAACGTAACATACTCATTTGTATGTATACAATTTTAATTTGTATATAGTCATGGATCAAACATACATTATAATTAATACTATAAAGAAGTGTAAATAGACTTATAATTGTTGTATTGATACATGTAAACATATAAAAATGTAAATATGTAATATAATGTCGGTTGTTAAGATTAACCTTGTTAAACTTTTTGGTATGATACATAGCACATCACTAATTGATTGTGGTAGATTCACATATGGAGTTACTGCTGTGACCAGGGTCACAGGACAGTGTTTCGGCTAACGCAACATATGTGAATCTACCACACAAAACCGTGTACAAATATATGTATACTGTAAAGATTAAATCTGGTTAAGATTAAATCTGGTTAAGATTAAATCTGGTTAAGATTAAATCTGGTTAAGATTAAATCTGGTTAAGATTAAATCTGGTTAAGATTAAATCTGGTTAAGATTAAATCTGGTTAAGATTAAATCTGGTTAATCTTTTGACTTATCACATAACTATCATACAACATCTGTGGCAAAATTCACACATAGAGTTACTGCTGTGACCAGGGTCACAGGACAGTGTTCTTGCTAACGCAATGTATGTGAATAATCACACATTATTTATGTCAATCATGTAACTAATAAAATGTTGTTAGTTAAGATTAACCAAGTTAATCTTCTAGATCACTAAATTATTATACATACTTTAAGGTAAAACATTATATACTTATAATTTATAAATAATATACATATATATATATATATAGGTATTGTTGTAATTTGTTGTATGAACACATATCTATATTTACAAATGTTGTTGTGATTGAAAATAACAAAAGTACATTGTGTATCATATTTTGTATATTCAAGTGTCATTACATGGCAATACGTGTAAGCAACAATCCACAATATCCATGCAGACTATAAGTAAGCACAACAGGCAATTTTATATATGTGTTTATATAAAATTGCCTGTTTTGATTAACAATAACAAACATATATTGTGTAATGATATAGTAAACCTAGTACATTTAAGTTTCATTACATGGCAATACGTGTAAGCGTTTGTGAGACTAAGTCTTTTCACTACGTTTAGCGCAGCTCACCTTCGGTTTATCACAAGCAGCAAGCTGCGACAAGCGACAAACGCAGTGACAAGCGCTAGGCAAGGAACCACAACATCCATGAAGTTGTGTTAGAATACAACAAGTAATTATTAAAATTGGTATAGTAACAAGTTACTTATAATTAATTACTTATACCATGTAGAACATGTGGTCATTAACCACCGTCTGTAAATCCTTGTTTGGTGCAGTTTTACATTAAGTTTTACATTGAGTTTACACCGATATTCTTGTATTAACACCATGTAATACAAACTACAAAAAGATTAGAAATACCAGATGGTGTAACATTATGTATTGATTTTAAACAAGTGTTCAATTATACATTTAACACAATTTACAATTTACAATTTATAACTTACTTTGTTGTGAAGAAAAAATAGTAAGGTGTATAATTACACTTAAATGCTTGTGAAGTATAAAATACAGTTTTGTGTGTATGAACATGTGTTTCAATCTTGTTACATTATGTAACAAGTAATGATAACTAGTTATAAAAACAAGATATTATAATTAATATGTGGGTCTAACAATGTTGTGTTTACAACTTCTCATATATTAGTTATAATGTTGTATATAGTAATACTGTTGAACATGGTAAACAGTACACTGGGTTAATTACGTGATTGTTGTGGATTATTATTTACACATATAGTCATGTAATTATACATATATAATACTTGTTTGTGTAATTATAATTAAATAAATGTTTGTCGGCTCCTGAGTCCTCTATCATGATACACTTGTCATGAGCTCAAATTCTGACAAATTTGTCAACTATGTTCGTCGGCGTCTGAGTCCTTTTGCACGACACACGTGCTGTAGCCTCGCATATCGACAAAGTTGTTGTAAATGTTCGTCGGCGTTTGAGTCCAGAGGCACGATACATGTGCTGTAGCCTCAGATTCTGACAAATTCACGGGATGTGTTTGTCGGCTGCTGAGTCCTCATATATGATACACGTGTACTGGTCTCTCTCTTTTTCTCCTTTAAATGATACTAATTATTAATATATAGCTATAATAATATAATCCATAGTGTATGAAATTATAAACTACTTAAAAAATATATATTACATGACAATCATGTAATATAAAAGTTATTAATAGGAGGGAGAGATGGAGAGGAGGGAAGGGAAAATAAAGAAAGAAGAAGGGGGAGAAGAAAGAGAGATAAAGAAGATAATAAGGTATATTAGTTATAGTTTAAATAATGGAGATTAATGTGCTTATTAATATAATCTTATGTATATATATATATCAACAGTAAAATAATATTACTTACTATAAGTAATAAATGGTTGGGTAGTAAGTAACTATTATGTTTTTGCTAGTTTTTATATACTTCAATGCTTCAATACTTAAATACTTTGTAATACATAATATATGTGTTAATGTACATTTAATTGTTTATACCATAATATTTGTGTTTACAATCATGTATTTATTAGAATAATTACATAAAATTTGTGTAAGCGGTTGTGAGTCTTAGACTCACAAGCAGCAAGCTGCGCTAGGCAACTCTATCCATAGTCATCATGTAATGATACGAATATTACAACACAAATTGTTATTTACTTATACTTGTATTGTCACATGATGGTTGTGGTTAGTTGCCTAGCGCAGCTTGCTGCTTGTGAGTCTAAGACTCACAACCGCTTACACAAATTTTATGTAATTACTCTGGTAAATGATAACAATTATAACAATAATACAACTTAAAGTATAAATTACATGCCATTTGTGTAATCAACTATCCACAATAATCATGCACTTTTACATGTTATATAAATAAATAATTACATGGTGGGGTACATAATCATTGTGGATGGTTGAATACACAAATAGCATGTAATTACACACATGTAGATAAACAATCACATGTATAGTTACTATTAAATACAATTACATTTAACTGTAATTACATAATTTTCGTTGATGATCCAACTACACAGGTATTTATGTGTTAACACTAATATGATTAAGTATACATGTATACATGTACATATATATATATTATTATAATTTATATTTGTTGGTGACCAACAAATTTTTCAGTAAGGATATATGTTGTTGATCAACATACAGTATATACATCATCTGTTACTACCAACATTTTTTCAGGGGGGGGATGTATATGTTCACACGAGCAGAGCTCGTACGCACTTTTTGTTACTACCAACATATTTTACAGGATTTTCTTGTTGGTAGTAACACACAGTCTATACAGTATCTGTTACTACCAACATATTTTCCAGGAT
>Ga0302300_1000873_pt1 | contig 18653 bp, 13 predicted proteins | sample III_Palsa_E1_1_FD_198756 | JGI IMG/M metagenome (GOLD analysis project Ga0302300, IMG submission 198756) | Peat permafrost microbial communities from Stordalen Mire near Abisko, Sweden - III_Palsa_E1_1 | ecosystem: Environmental > Terrestrial > Soil > Palsa > Peat permafrost | place: Sweden... | reverse complement strand
CTTTCTTCTTTCTTCTTTCTTCTTTCTTCTTTCTTCTTTCTTCTTTCTTCTTTCTTCTTTCTTCTTTCTTCTTTCTTCTTTCTTCTTTCTTCTTTCTTCTTCTTCCCTTCTTCTCTTCTTCTTCCCTTCTTCTCTTCTTCTTCCCTTCTTAATAATATTCCACCCTCTACTTCGACTTTCCAATGTAACAAACATATTGTACATTTTTTTGTGTTTGCAATGTAGTTAGTACAATACCTGTATGTGCAAATGTGTGTGTGTGTATATGTTATAGTTAAAATACTACCAACCTTATTATTATACATATTGTTACATATAACAAATATACTTATTTATGTTTACTGCAGTGAAGTAGAAACATGTTAAACATAAACTATACCATTATACAAACATTGTTTGTATAAACAAAATACTACTTAAACATAATAACACTATCATATGACATTATCACTCCAATTTCATACAACACATATCTTCTATATAAAACATACCATTACTTACAACATCGTTTATATTATAACTAATGATACCACATAATATTTGTGGTGAGCTGTGCCTACACAGATGGCATGCAATCACATCAAATAATACACACATAAATACCATACTCACAATGTTAGTATACAACTTATAATATTGTTCATAACATGATGAATATCACCACATGATATTTGTGGTGAGTTGCCTACACAGATGGCATGCGATTACACTAAATAATACACAATTGCATAACACATTTACACTGTTAATACATAACAATACAAAGTGTTCACAACTTTATACATGATTATGTATTGATGTTTTGTTGACAGTAGCTGCTGAGGGGAGGGGATGTGTGCAGACACAGTGTCTTATTTACATACTTTTACATCTGTACAGTTTGTATAACCTTACTTTACTTCACCTCATCAAATCTATCTATTAATTACAGTAGTTAATACATTTGTATTATTTTAATACTTTATTGTTATTTTATACACATTAATGTTATGGTCGTCATAATGTTAAAACTATACATCACTATCATAACATTACAGACGTCAAAGAATTACAATAAACAACTGTGTCTGCGCACCTGTGCTATATTTTAACAAATTTGCAATAACTATGTGTAGTATGTTTTGCATTGTTTTTGGATTGATTTCTATATCTACGAAATACATAATATTATTTTTAGCAAGAACTATTGTGTTGTGAACTCCTCTCCTTTCCTCCTTCAGTGTGACTTACACATTTTGGCTGTTTGTTATTAAAACACTTAAATACATATTTGTTATGTATCATATGTATATGTGTTAACAATAATAAAATAAAACAACATTGTATTTTGATGTTACAAATTATACAAATGGATGAATTCCAATCATTGAATACATATTAACTGTCCAACAGTCAGTGATAATGAAACTAAAGACGTTTGTGTTGTAACAATTAAGATAATGACGACAATAACAAGCAATATTATAAAAATAACTGTTACTAAACAAAACACTATTATTATCGTTAGTAAATATGGGTAAACATACTTTTAACAATAGAAACTTAACTATGTTTCATTTGATTAATACAATTACTATTGAAAATATATTGTGACACAAAATTACAAACATGGTATGAAAATGGTACTGGTCAAAGTTAGTGGTGAAGTGTATACGTTATCTGATGTTGATATTTGTGGTAGCAAAACAATCGAATTACTACTTGACACCTGTCAAGCCGATGAGCATACACCTATAACGATAGACGTGTTCTCATGCCAAGATTGGTGTGAATATTTAAATTTCTTAAAACACGGTGTTGTGACCACATCAAACAACTTATCTAAGTTAGATAAATGTATTGAGTATGACATAAGTCAAACAAGTATTGCAACACTTAAAATCATTGACTATCTTGATAACCTACAACAAGGTCAACAATGGTGCAAATTGGAATACAAACGTTACACTGAGTTCAAACAAACACGTAGACGCCGTAACTCTATTGAATCTACTAACTCCAGTGATTCTGACAATTCTAGTGATTGTAGTGATTATAGTGATGATGATAGTTACTATGAAAGTGCTGCAAATGATCATTGGGATAAGATGAACATTAGAGATAAGTTAGTAAGTGTCATCAACATGCATACAGCGTTTAATCCGTGTCAACTACTTCCGGTCGAGCTATTAATTAAATTCGAGGATGTACTGTCCAGTATTAAGGTACTAGGTGATAAAGAAATATCTAACAACTTTGTCAAACACATTGTTAATAATTTATTTGGTGGATTTGTTAAGCATAATTACTATACAACTTGTTATAAACGTAGTATGAATGACATATCAAAATACCATATTCAAGACTTGGAATCTTATAAGGTTATTTTGAAACCTTCTTCCTCTTCCTCCATACAGTTGGATGACTATATCGTAGACAACGACAGAATACTAAACGAGTATGAAAATTTCTATTACTGTAATACTTATTCACCACACCAAGTGTTACTACAAGAGTGTGACGCTAAATTTATTTCAAAACGTATTGCCCAGTACTACCCTGACATAATAGTTGACTCAATATCAGACTCTTACCTATTGTGTCCTAGTGATAAACCATACTTGTGGTGGAAAAAATCGGAAAGACAGATATCAACTGAAACTGTTATCACTGTCATTTCAGTGACGTGTTACGATCAACCACCACCATCACTACAACAGTTGTTGAATCCACAACAATCACAACATACAGAAGATACAAATGATACAAATAATATTCTATTACACAGCAAATTAACCAAGCCAGTAAATACACTGTATTGTCCAAATAGTAAATATAAACCACGTGATGGTTTTCAAACTGGTATTAAGATCAAGGATCTGTCACAAGATGGTAATACTACCACTAATTGTAATAGTTATTACGATGTATTAAGTTACAACAAACCCTCAACATATGATCGTGACTACTATATATTCTTACCATATGAGTATGACCCAATTGCTAAGGTTGTTTATGCCTTTTCAGTCTAACCTATCACTAATTACTTCTTCAAGAAGTAATAATTTACTTATTTGTCTATCCCTCCTTCCTTGGGTTGTAACATTTCCCATACATTTAGTTTTACATATATTATAAGTTATAATACATCTTACCTATTTAATATTTTAAGTTGTAACATCTTATATTTTGAAGAGTAACAAACATGAAAAATTACAACTTACTTTGTTTGAACACAGACAAGCGTATTATAATATTTTATGTTTGTTACATTTTAGAGATAGGGCAATATACATCTCTTTATCTACTTATCGTTGTGATATGTTATGTGTTAAGATTGTCAAAGCAATGAGGTATGAAATTATAAGCATTATTAATTAGCTCGAAGCTAATTACAATCTTGGTATCTAAGTATTATAAACTCAGGTTACTGTATAAACAATTACTTTAGTACAAAATAGTTATAAACATATATGTTATAACATGAAATGTTGTTGTTGTTGATGTTAACACATGTTTACATATACATATACATCTTTGGTAACAAACACTTAATTATATGTTGACTGTTTAATATGGAAATTATTGATAGTGTGCTATGTTATAAAATTATAATTGTAAAATATGGTACTTGTCAAAGTCGATGGTAAGATATATACATTGTCTGATATTGACATTTGTGGTAGTAAGACAATCGAATTACTACTTGATACTTGTCGATCTGATGAACATACACCTATCACGCTAGATGTGTTGTTCTCCTGCCAAGATTGGCGTGAGTATCTAAATTTCTTAAAGTCTGACGAAGTAGTGATTGTTTTGAGCAGCTTAGATAAGCTAAATAAGTACACTACACCATATGAAATAAGTAAAACAAGTATTACAACACTCAAGATCATCGACTACCTCGATAATTTACAACAAGGTATAAGATGGTGTAAACTAGAGTATGAGCGTTATGAGAAGTTCAAACAAGTATGTGATCACAATGACTCCAGTGACTCTGACGATTCTGCTGACTCTATTGATAATGGTGATTATGAAGATCGTCGTAGGACTATACATTGGAACAAAATTATCATTAGAGACATTTTAGTAAATGTTATCAATAACAATACAGTGTTCAATCCATGTCAACTATTACCAACTCAACTAATAATTAGGTTTGAAGATATACTGTCTATTATTAAAATATTGGGTGATAGTGAGATAACCACTACCTTTGCTAAGCACATTGTTGACAACTTATTTGCTGAACATATTAGTTGGTATTATCATCAAACCTGTTACAAATTTAACATGTCTGACATCTCAAAATACAGCATTCAAGACTTGGAATCTCGTAAGTTTATTTTCAAGCCTACTACTACTATTACTAATCCCACTACTAATCCCATTCCCCCACAGACAGCTGATCACATTGTGGACAATAACAAAGTATTGTATAAACATATGAGTCCTTATCATCGCAGTGATTATTCATCATACCAAATATTATTACAACAATGTGATGCCAAGTTTATCTCACTTCGAGTTGCCAAGTACTACCCAAACATAATAGTTCATCCGATACGTGACTGTTATCTATTGTGTCCCAACGATAAACCATATATACAAAAACAATGTTCAGAAGCACAAATCTCATCCGATACTGTCATTAATGTCATTTCAGTGACGTGTCACGACCAACCATCATTGTCATCACCATTATCACAGAAACAATTATCAAAACAACAAAAGAAAGATAGTATCTTATCACATGACGAGTCACACAAACCATTAAATACACTATTTTGTCCAAATAACAAATATAAACCACGTGATGGCTTTCAAACTGGTACCAAGATCAAAAACCAACCACAAAATAGTAATATTAACACAAACTGTGATACTAATTACGATCTACTAAGTTACAACAAACCCTCAACATACAATCGTGACTACTACATGTTCCTACCATATGAGTATGACCCAATTGCTAAGGTTGTTTATGCCTTTTCAGTCTAACATCATACAAATACTAATTACTACTACAAGTAGTAATAGTTTACTTACCTAATGTATCTCAGATGATAATATCTATTATTTACTTAATGTTATAAACTATAATATTCCACACATTGAAAGGTGGTGAACGTGAGTAATAGCAGTCTCTTTCATTTGGATGAGCAATAGATATATTATAATATTGTATACCTGTTACAGGTTAGATATACAACATGTACATTTTTATTTATTGTAAGGTATTATAAGATGTTGTAATTGTTTATGTATTGAATACATAAAAGTTATCTCGAATTGTATAAGTTAAGTGAAAAACATATCTAATGTTGAAAAAATGAACATCTATATTATAAATATAATAAATGGGTGTTGACTACTTTAACTGTCACGAGTGTAATGAAATCCTGTGTGATGGGGGGGGTGACTACGACACATTTGAGATAGAGGGGATGAACGGCATATCAGTGTGTGAATCATGTGCTGAGGAACTGCGATCTAGTTTAACTTTGGCTGAACCCTGGACAGACTACTTTCTGATTGCTACGTCATCTGGGACAAGAGTAGTTTGCAAGTATTACGATGAGGTTCAAGCATTTGTGAATGTTAATCCAGACAGTAGAATTGGTCTTTATGATGGCATGAATGATCAGTTGGTCACAGCTTGGACTGGAGCTGTGAAAACTACAATAGCCGATATAACCGTTGACCACTTGAAGCCTGATGGCTGGACATGTAAGTTGGTTGGTTGGAGGGAACATCAGGTTAAGGAATATCCACATCGGTATAAACACGAATTATCATGGTGTAACCATAAACACAAAGACATATTCTTTGACACGAGAGAAGAGGGTGTAAGTTTGTCATACATCCAAACATATGCTCAAAAACACAATTTGGTTCACACTCCTATCATTGTTGATACCGATTATAAGGCTGTAAACCTATTTTGTAACCCCGATGATATTTCTGTACATTGGTTTGATAGTCTACAAGATGCCGATGAGGCTCGCAGTTCTGGGACATACACCTCCAGTCGGAGTGATGTGTGTTGGAAACCATCCACATCGTACATCCAAAACCAAATTGCCAAAATCCAAGAAGAGATACAACAAAAACAACAAGCTATTAACGACCTATTACAACTAGCAGTTGACATTAAAAGTAGTTAGTATTTACATATTTACCTATAACCAAACACATATACACAGACAATGTAAATATTGTCCACCTCGTAAGTGTTAACTATCTTATAACCTTACTTCGTCGCGAAGTAATATTAACCTACAATTAACATTAACCAATGTAGTTAAATACACTCGTAGTGAAAGATATACTTTGTCATCACATAAAATAAGCTATTATTATAATAAACATGTTTTATCTTTCTTGTTTTAACTTTTCTCTCTATCTCTTTCACACTACAAATATAAAGTATTAAAAAACATGTAAATGTATTGTTACTTGGAGTAACAATTCTCATTGTGTGGTTATAAACAAACTATTACATCTACACATTTTGTGGTCCCAATGTTATTAGATACAATGGATTTTTAAAACTATAGTAGTTAACAGCCCAATAATATAATTATTATTAATAGTAACTAAGTTGTAACTGTTACCACATACAAGTATACTTACATAAAATTTATGTAAGTAACTAATCACAGATATCATGTGATGACAAATATATTACTATAAAACAATTATATGTTTATATTTGTACTACAACATAATATTTGTGGATTGTTACTTACACAGATTTTATGTAATTGTGTTCTAATTTTGTTGTTATTTAATTTTGTTGTTATGATCACTGTAACAATATTAGTGCAATTACATTGCAATACGTGTAGGCAAAGATTCACAACATCCATGTGATCATACAAGATTATAATAAGTAGTTATATACATAATCCACATTGATGATGTGGATACTTGCTTACACGTATTGCCATGTAATGGTACTTTAATTACTTAGTTATATATTTATAATTCCATATCTCTACTTGTATTTGTTTATTATCTAATGTGTTATGACCATAAACATTGTTAAAAACAATAACGTTATGATAAAGAAAGAAAGAATTAATAACCAGATTATTAATATTATTAACATATAATGTCACCATCAATGTCAATTGGTACAAAGAAGTCGAACATGACTAGGTTGTTGGCTAGTCAAGTTTTGTATAGTTGTTCATCACGATACATGTAGTACTTTTGTATTGAACCTTCTAATTTGTAATTCCAAATTATGGTGAAACTGACATGTGACTGGTTACAAAACGAAATAGTGGCTACGTCATCGTCATCGATGTCAATGAGTTGATCAATACGTTGATCAATACGTTTGTTGGTCTGTTGATTAACAGTATACTTTGGGTTAGTCCCATGAGTTACAGTAGACGATATATGTTTGCAGCTACTGTTAACATGTAAATCTACAATACTATCTATTTGTTTAATGGTGTCAATGAATATGTATTTGGATAAGTAACCTTGTGTGTCAAACTCATAGTAGTTAGTGTCGTGATCCTGTGAAGAACCTCTGTATCCCGAATTAAACACTGCTTGATTTTGGTACTATGATCATAAACAGTGTATAATTGGTTAAAGTCATAACCTTTATACCATCTTATATGTAGTGTTCCATGTAATGTGTTATGCAATTGGTTATTGGCAAAGTTGGCAGTAACACCGAACTCATAATAACTATCTGTGGTATAGTTACATTGGATGTTGGAATCAACGTATACTACTAATAGTAGTTCATCTACTAATAAACAACTCATGATACCAGTGACAGTAAACTCCACATTGTAATTATCGTAAGTAGAGTCGACAGATCCTAATACATCACATATACCACGAATGTTATCTTCAGACACTAACTTCGATAATATTGGTTGTTTATGAACATTGGAACAACTAATGTTGACTTGTAACTCCTGCCACTTAGCAGTTAACTTGTATTGATGATAACATTCATCACTAACTATATCACACAGATACTTACATGACATCTTCAAACACTGTTGAGATTTGTAATCTAGATTACCAATTATTATCCTTAAAATATCTACTGGTAAATAACATAAACTATTTATACCACTTTCTACCATTGTATGTTCCAACCAATATTTGGATGTGGTAACTCGTCTCCCTTCCATGCCGATACTCAATTTATGTCATTGTGACATAAACTATAAATGTTATTAACCCTGTTAACAAACCTAACGGATATAACACATGTTATGAAGTAATTCATGGTGAACATAATTTTACAATCTGTGTAGATAACAAATATACTTTATATGTGTTAATAACGTGTTCTATTCTTCACGTAAGTAAAATTATTACCATCAACATAAAGGTTATTTATTTGTAGACACTATTAGTGTACAAATGTTATAATAACCACTATTGTAATATACAACATAATGTAATATAAATTGTAGTATTTGGATACAACGACAGATGTTATTATGTATAGAAACACTTTCCATGAAAGTATTTAAGTTATTGGTTAGAAGAAGCTCTCCCAAATCGACTTGGTAAGCTTCTTGGGTTCAGGTGCATAGTAAAAGTCAACGTAACCAATGTCCAGTCGACTACGAGGGTTTAGTATAACAAAACGGTCACCGTATGAAGATATGTCTTTAGCGTAAGTAGTATGTGTCTCTGATACCGCGAAATTACTATCCAATATCTGTAACATATTATCATCTGTGCTATACAATATAATTAGATTGTTATTGGTTACCATCTTGTCAAAAGTGTAGGTAAGTATACGATGGGTTGGTGTATCAACAAATACAATACCGTTTTCATATGCGTTAGAACGTGTATTGTAATGTACATCATTATGTATGTTAGCAATGTGACTAATAGCACGACGATCCCTATCATCAGCAAGCAGCATAACCTTACCGTTATCAAGAATTGCCAATCTCCAAGTATCGATACGATTTTTAGGAGGTAGTACATTGTCAGGAATAACACTTAAGTTTAACAAGGACCAATCGTCCCTATAACATTGTATACACAATTTACTATTTGTACTAGTCAACACGTAGTAATATGAGTTAAAGAATACAACATCTATTAATTTACTACTACTAACATTTACATTTCTTGCTAATCTTTGTTCTTGTCTTCCATCTTCTTCACCTCTCTCACCTGTTTCTTGTGTTAACCCAAGTGAGGTAAACACTTTAATGTAACCCTCAAAGTCAACAAGTATCTCATATATTGGTGAGTTATGTTGTTGTGAATTATAACTACCAACCACAAAGATAGAAATCTTATAATTTGTGTTGATACCAGTATGTATAACATCTACTACAGAATGAGTGAGATTCTTCATTACATGATAAACAACGATTACCCACCTACCCAATTCTTGACACAGAAGGAATAGATGACTGTCATAGTACACCAGCCGTCTTATTGTTCGCCCAATAACAAGTTCGGAGATTAACTTCATACTTTTAACATGGTAATTCATCACACAAACAAAAATAAGTTTTAACAGTATGTACGTATATATATATATACACATCTTCAAACTCCTATTATCAACCCAACTGTTGTTCATGCAATTGACAAATATAAAACGAGATAAACATTATCAATGTGTTTACTAGTCATGACAACGACATGACCAATATATTTTTAAGATAATTTGTATGTTGTAACCTCCTTGTGTACACACAAGACACTATTGTTAATGACCAATTACAAGTTTACTTTCTTGGAGAGTAAAATTAACATGTTATATACACCAATAAACAAATGTTTTACAATATCTTGACTCAAGAGTGTATTTATTTTAATATTATATCAACAACCACCTTATTCATCATACGTATGTAGCAGTAATAAAATTATTGGTAATTAACTACTTTGCTGTCTGTAATTGTTTATTCAGTCTTATTAACGTATCTGTGTGATACTTGTGGTTTTTTGATACATATATATACACAAATATCACGTAATCATGGTAATGTATTAACTAATTGTACTATTGTTATTATTATTATTATTATAATATTTATATGTTTGAATCTATAACTCATACTTTCAATATGGTGATTACATCAGTGCAATTACATGAAATATGTGTATTTAATCATCCACAGCCATAATGTATATATCTGTTCACATTAATAGTAATTACTTGTTTACACTATTGTAATCACATAACTGTCGTGGATGATTAAATACACATATTTCATGCGATTACACTGATATTTGCATACAAATATCATGAAAACAACAAGTTAATATACTACAAAAGTTATGAATTATAAGTTGGATGATAAAACTTACTATGATTGTGAAAACACAACAGTGACTGTTATAATATTATTTTTTAGAGAGGTAATTCCGCCATTATCGTAATTCTACATGTTTAAAATAAACTAGTTATACTTCTCCCTCTCTTCTCTCTTATACATAAGAGCAATATGAACAACATGTAATTACATATTTACTTTCTTGGAAAGTAAAGACTAGTAAGTTATGTATAATAACAAATAACAACTGTGTGATATGTTGGTAGGTGAGTTTTACTTAATTTAATATAACATTAACTGTCATTCCAAATATTGTGTACATATGTAATAATAAAATTGTTAGTGGTTAACCACTCCAACATTTATATCTACTTACTTGTGCTAACTTATTTATACAACATTTATGGTTATTACACATATACAAACATTACATAATTGTACTTGTAATAATGTTATCAAACACTGTTATTACAATAATATGTTATATATATTTAACATGACAACTACTAATTTGTAAATACTTGACAATATCTAGTATAATAACACAACATTCGTGCAACTAACGGTCCACGATCATACTGTGAACATTAGGTCAAACAATTAATAGTTACTGGTAATATTAATTAGATAAGACACCAATAATCATTAGTAACTATATATTTAAGCTGGTGGTGATTACAAGCAACCATCTAATCATATCAGTATGGTCACATGATTACTGTTGTATGTTAAATACACGTATTTCATGTAATCATACTAATATAATATGTAAACATTATAATATCTACATGTAAATGTTATAGTTACAAATTATAAACTAGATGACAAGACTTACCGTAATTATAAAATTTACATGATGTATCTACATTTATGTTCATGTTTACATTTACATTTACATTTACATTTTATATTTGTATTACTTCTCAAAGAAGTAATCTTATCCTTGGTATAATATTATGTTGGGGAAAACCAACGTATTTTCTTTGTGTTTAATATTTACCCCATTAGTTACACTTCTTTATCGTTCATGAAGTAGAAAGCCTTTTCCAAAGTTAACTAACTCGGCAATGGACAGGATTTTAGTTAGGATAGGTTGTGGATTGGCACCAATGTCAGACATCATCGAGTCGAAGGCAATGATATCGATGTTATCCTGTATGTCAGCAGATATAATTTTGTTTATTTCCCTATTTGATTTCCTCATTCCTATTGATACAATTTGAGACACTTTAATTTGTTCATTTACTCGTTTGTAACTATACACAACAATAAACTCAGCAGAGTTCTTGAACACACTAAATTTAACCTCCCTTTCATCATCATCAAACCTAAACGATGTGTAGTGAATACGAAATGTGTCATACTTGGACTTGAGTGATATAACTTCATACTCATTGTCGTAGTCTGGATTTTCTACCAGATAGAATGGTCCCAACCATTCATCGAACAGCAACAGTATTTTTAGATTAACAACGTTAAGGTATTTTGGGTTAAATTTAACCATGTTGGCATCTGACAGTGTGATATCAATGAGGAAGAATGGTTCTTCATCGTCTTTATAGTACTTGTTAATTGTAAAGTTGTGTGTTGGTTCAAACTTAAGTTCCAATTGTGCCAACGATTTGGTATTATAATATTCGATATATGTCCTATACTTGGCAAATATTAAGGTTCCTTTCATACTATCATGTGACAGGTTATCCTCATCGAACATAATAATTACATTTTGGTATCTATTGTCATTATTACTAATAGTGTCAATCAATGACTTCTGCAATAGGCTTATAAATTTTGGTCCCAACCCAACCTCAAACGTTGTTTCCAATTTAACAACTTCACCTAAAATCATACTGTTTTTAACTTGTTTATATTGTAACAAAATATTTATAACTTAAACATCATAATTTTCTAGTACATGTACATACAATTACAACAGTTACAAACAACAAGTATGCCTGTAAAGAAAACCATGATTTGGGAGCATAACACAGTAATCTAAGTATTAATTCATGACAATACGTGTGGGCAAAGTCCCACAATATCCATGAAGATGTGCTAGTATGAAACAAGTATTAATACGTGTGATCAACATGGATATTGTGGATTTTTTGCCTACACATATTGCTATGTAATCTTAATAATGTAACAAGTGATCAACCTGTAATATTTTAGAGGTAGTTTGTATCTGTCTTTCGGAACAACATACAACATTCAAAACAACATACAACATTCAAAACAACATACAACATTCAAAACAACATACACAATTGGTAATTTATGTGTAGTTCGAGTGTTATTACATGGTAATATGTGCAAACAAGGATCCACAACATTCATGTAGATGTTATAGTACATGACGAATGATTACATGTGTAATTTACATGGGTGCCGTGGATCCTTGTCTACACGTATTGCCATGTAATCTTAACAATATGACAAGTAGTCTGTCTGTTATATTTTGGAGGTAGTTTGTATCTGTCTATCAAGACATTCAAAACAACATACACAATTGGTAATTTAAGTGTAACTCGAGTGTCATTATATGACAATTTGTGCAAACAAAGATCCACAACATCCATGTAAGTGTTCTGGTATGAAACAAGTAATAATATGTGTAATCCACATGAATGTTGTGTATCCTTGCCTAGCGTAGCTTGCTACTTGTGAGCCTTAGGCTCACAATCGCTTACATGTATTGCCATGTAATTACCCTAACATAGCAAGTAAGTAATCTGTGATGTTGCCAAAGGTAATCTGTATCAAACTACTAACACACTAAACACTAACAATTACTAGTAATTAGCTATAAATACGACCAACATGTGAGATTATTACAATAATGATATTAACACAACCAATTATTAACATTTTTGATATTATTACAATACATCCACTTCTATTTCTACCACAAAAGTATGGTAGATCGTGTTTTGTTTCAAGAGAAGATTTACAATGATAGTGGTTTGTTGGTTAGACAACCAGTTACCGCTGAGGGTGAGAAGAGAGTCATGATCTGTGTGTTTTCCCTCGTTGGTATTGGAACCATAAACTTTGGACATTATAGAATAGAGTTGGATAAAGATGGCTACATGTTTTCACTCAGGACCGAGATCGGTTCCAACTTGTTAAATCACCAGTATTTGGTCAAGACTTGGATTGAGAAGCAGAAACTCGAGTATCTATGTTATTTGGTACATGAATTAGGTCATGACACGTCAATGACCAGAACTCTTGGTTTCCTATTCCTCAACACCATACTGTCATATCCAAACAGGGTGACTGGTGTTGTAAACCCCAATACATGGATATCGGATCCTCATGGTGACATCGTTAAGTTATACCATAAATTCATTGAAGACTATAATCAGATATTACCTATATCCCTACCTAAGGACGAATACTTAGGTAATAATTTATTCTTTAACAACGGTCAAAACCAAACCATTTTAAATATGGTAGCCCAAAACCTTATTGGACAAATTAAGCTTACTGGTAATGTATTGTCTTTTGATGTCAAGGTAAAAATCAACACAGTCCAACTGTCTACTTATAAGAAGATGGAGATCAACAGTCAACAACAACAACAACAAGATATTATTAGAGTTCGTGGTCCAAATCTATCATTCGCCGGTGATATGTTCCCCATACCAGGAGTTGTGAATAACTTTCAATATCTATTGCAAGATGGTCACTTGGAAATAACTCTTGACCATATATTACCTGAACAGTTTAACAATGTTTGTCGTCAATGGCATATCGACACCCCATCGTACACCAGTGAATACCAAATTGCAGACACCATTGCTCAAATTATGAATCGAACATTGTTTGTTGCTGAACACTATGGACTTCTAATTACAGAATAGCTTGATAACACTATGTTATCAACATACATAATACACATAACACAACATTTATGTTATTCAATACATGTCAAATCTCAGATGAAATTTTCTTTGTTGTTAGTTTACTGTATTGTTATATACTGTTTTGGTGTGAACACTATCCATGTCAAAATATATAATTGTAGTAATAATTACAGTTTGTATTGTTAAATATATCAACCATAAATAGTGTTAATTATGTATAATTAAATAAACTATATCCCCATAGGATAGATTGATGGATGGAGGAATGAAGGGATAACAATGCTAACTATTCTTGTTACTAACAACAACAATTTACTCAACGAACAATATTTTAACTCATCCATGTGTGTAAAGATGTATGTTACATGAATGGCAAATTTAACAAATAACAATAGTATTGTCGATGTTATAACATAAATTGAAAAGATAATTATTACTATCTAATAAATGGGTTATAATACAATTTTCGAGTTGGTGGTCAGTGATGACATCGATAAGCAAGAACTTGCAAACAAGCTGTTTAACATTCTAAACACTGACGATAATGGACTCCCAGATGATAATGAGCGATATGTTGAATTAGCTCGTGAACAGGCCAATAGTCTGGTCTATGACGGTGAATACTATGGTAGGTGGTATTCCTACATGAACGACATGAAGAAGTTGTCAGCCTTGTATCCAAGCAGATGGTGGCTTCTAACGGGAACAGGTGATGATTCAGGTAGTACGTGGAAAGCCTATTTCCTAAATGGTAAAGGTCATAAGTATACAGATGATGAGTTTGTTGACTGGTTGGTTGACAAACTCCACAGTACTAAAAATAAACTGCGTGATGCGTACGTCCGCAGCAACTTAACATAATAAACACATGTTTGAGTACTGAAGACGATTAAAATAGTCGATAGATCAAGTAAACACAACATTTTACATTTTATATGTTGTATGAAGTAATGTAACATTGATAGTAATTTAGTTACTATTAAGATTGACATCGAGTAATTATTCAAACCATCAAAAGGAAGTTCGATGTCCAAATTTGGCTTTAATATGTCTCCAATTTGTGTCAATTGTACTGAGTGTGAGGATGATGTTATCATAAATTTAAACAGTAATGATAATGTTGTAAAGGGTAATGTGTTGGGTAGTGTTAATGGTGACAACAATACTATTCATGGAAATGTTACTGGAAGTATAGTCGGTAATAACAATGTGGTAAGTGGACAGGTTGAAGGTAACGTTATTGGTGACAATAATAAAGTTCACAATAAGGTTAAAGGTCATGTTGAAGGTAACAACAACCAGATCAACAGTGGTGTTGGTACCAAGGTTAATGGTAATTGCAATATTATTACTGGTGGTGTTGATACCATTAATGGTAACTATAACCAGGTGACAGGATTTATAACCTGTGATAATCTCAATGCAGTGACTGATGTGGGAAATGTGGTTCATGGAGTTACCATTGTTGAACCTGTGATAAAAATAATGTCACCACTAATTTATATTAACACGATTGTTAATGAGTCATTGAATAAGTCACTCACTGCTCCAAACAGAAAGGTAATTGGTCTGTCTGTCGATGAACAACCATGTGTTAGTAAAACTTTACCAGTCAAACATATATGTGGTGGCATCCCACTATCGGAAGATGGTAATTCACACCAGAAGTTAACCATTAACAACACCACTGTTTTAGCCAATACGATCAAACATATAATGTTAAGCTTTCCCAGTATGTTCTCGAAAGGATGTGATGGTCAATATAGCCACTATTTCATGTATGACAATAATCCATTAGTGGTATACAATCCCTATGATATTAACGATGTGTATCAAACTGTGGAGACTATGTCACCATATAACAAAACATTGTACATCAACAAAGTAGCTTATATCATGCCGGTATTTAAAGTTATTGTTGCACCCAATCGCATTATCTTATTGTAATTAAACTTGTTACTTCACTACATATACTGTTCCAAACAGTATTTACATGTATCACCGTTATAATTAACCTTAGTGTTTGTTAACTATCAAATGCAAGTTTACTTGTGTTGTTTGTCGTTAACTCAAATAGAAGAAATGAGAGATTAGTACAACACATAACAAACAATTGCATGTTCAACAACACAAAGGAGTAACTTAATGGTTTGTTAATATATGGTAGATTAATTTTATTAACCTTCATGTGTAACAAGTATTACTTGTCATGGTAAACATATTTGTGTTATGAGCAACATTGTAACAATAAACATTACAACAACAATTATCACGACAAATACTAAATAGTAATCTTCATCCTCTCCCAGTTAACATGGATAACAATAATTATTGTATTGGTGTTGTATTGAGAAGTACATAATTACTAGGAGGTAAATATTTACCAAATAATATTAAATTTCATAACAAACAATGTAATTATATCTTGCAATTTACATCTGCATAGCATGCGATTACATATACGGAGCAAAGATAAATAATGACTTTAAATTGTAACTACTTTAGTGGTGGTAAAACACAACACTATAACAGAAATAAGATGCAGTGTAACGGTACTCTTGATATTATGTTTTATTTTCTAGGACAAGGTGTAAACTTATGTTTACTGCTCATGTCTATCTTCTTCCTCCTAGTTGTGGCGGTCTTGACAATTAGGGGTGACTTAACAGTGTTTGAACATGTATCACGAGTTTTCCTACTGGTCTTAATCGCTGTAATGATACTGTTTTACTACAGTATTAACTCCACGATAAAGAATTTGTAATTTTATGTCATCATAACATAAACAAAAGTTAAATATCTCATAGACAATAAAATGTATTCTTGTTGTAAGGTTTACTCTTTCTCTCCTTCTACCCAACACCCATTTATTTGTATACTGTAACTTACAGTATATTGTTAACATGATATATTATTTGTTGTTTTGGTAATAATTTGTTATTGGTTATATTAACAACACTTCGTAACTTACATATTGTAAGTTATATATTTTTTGGTATGTTTAACATATCAAAACATTTGAATACTTAAACAACTACTATCCACAACAGCTATATATCTTAAAATGTTAGAGTTAACATCTTAACCATCATTAATATGTTTACCTGTTAACACGAAATGGTTTAAAGTAATATACTATAAATGGTTAATATTAAAAATATTGCATTAACACAGTTATTCACATTAACAATGTTACATTAATATTATAAACAAGTAATGTACATTCACAAGTACAAATACAAGTACAAGTACAAGTACAAGTACAAGTACAAGTATAAGTACAAGTACAAATACAAATACAAATACAAATACAAATACAAATACAAATACAAGCTTATCAAACACAAAAAATACTTATCTGGTAAGTATTGTTATCATAACTTTTTATATCTATAAACACAAAGTAAAAGCATTCTTGTTGACTCGGTCCACACCACAAATAACATAACAGTAGATATTGGATCTGTCAACATAACTGTTAATATTAAAAACATAGTACGACACAAGATCTGTGTTGTCATTCCGGTTATTCGTACTAGCATGTATATCAATCAGTGGCATCATAAGTTTTATATCTGTATTGTACTTGTCATTATCCAAACCACTAAATATACGTTGACTGTCGTAACTAAAACTACATAGGTCATTCCCCAAGATAATATTGTTGTCAAACAGTGTCTTCTTCACATCAAATGGAATATTAAATATGTTTTGGTATGTTTGACACTGTTTGTATGCTGAGTACAATTTATTATAGTCAACAACTAATGGTAGAGCCCAACAAATAGTATTCTTTGCATCCTGTTTAACACAACGTTTTAGGTACAATATTAACTTATTGAGTGTTTTCATGCCAAGATATGGTTCTATATCCGATATAATAAAACCTGTTTGTGACATACAACTCATGATGTCATCAAAGGATTTATCTCTCATACACATGGCCACATACCACTTGGTAAACTGGTTGTTATTGTCTAGAAAGTCGATGACCTTAAGTGCATCTAAACTTGGTACACCCGTATCAACAAATGTTGTATATGATGTCCACTGTTGTAATGATAAAGGTAGTGATATTACAACTTTGACTTCACTTGAGTTGTAAAATAGTAAATTCTGTATGGTATTACTTCCACTAACATCTGCCGGGGATAGTGGGAACACACTACCTTCTCCAATTTGCACATGTACCATGTTTCTTTACGTCCTAAGACTACAAAGTATTTAAATGGTCAATTTACTAAGTGATGTTGTCAATGGAATGTAGATTAACAACACTTAAATATAACAATACTTCTTATTCAACCCACAAACACACAGGTAGAAATAATTGTATCCAATATTACAATTAGTATTTACTTTGATCAAGAGGGCATTATGTTATAATGGTTATATCATGATAGTGTAAACAAAACTAACTGGCATAACTACTACACATTATTAATGTAATTATGTTAATGCAAATATGTACTATTAATAATGTAAAATATGTAGTGTTAAAAAT
>Ga0302300_1000872_pt1 | contig 18671 bp, 12 predicted proteins | sample III_Palsa_E1_1_FD_198756 | JGI IMG/M metagenome (GOLD analysis project Ga0302300, IMG submission 198756) | Peat permafrost microbial communities from Stordalen Mire near Abisko, Sweden - III_Palsa_E1_1 | ecosystem: Environmental > Terrestrial > Soil > Palsa > Peat permafrost | place: Sweden... | reverse complement strand
TTGTTTGCATCATGAGAGACAATTCGATCAACGTGAACTGTTAACTCATCATATGATGATAGCTGGGATAGCCATTTAAGTGGTTCACGGTTATGACTATCAGTCATGAAATACGTAATATAACCCATATTACGAGTTATATTACGAGTTATAGTAACATTGTTGTTTATTGTTTGTTTCGTTTGTATGTTGTCAAACATATGAGTAGGTAAGTGAGATTGAACATCCAACTTAAGGTTTGTGATTAGACTGTCAATAATAATATCAAAATTTGGTAATGTTAGTAAGTCTTGAATTAGTAGTATCAAGTAAGTATTGTCTTCAAGATAGTGACTGAGTTCCAAACAACATTTAATATCATGTGGTTTTAACCATATGTAATTGCAATAGTTTGTATAGTGATCAAAGACAGCTTCATATTGCTGTGGATATGGTATATCATTGTTATGTTTGTAACAATGCAAATAGTCACTAAAAAATTTACTCCTTAACATGCTATTTCTATTAACATTAACATTTGTAGTGTGTGACTTGACATCACATAACAAAATAACAAAATTATCACACATTTTTGTTGTTTGATTTACTGTAAATCAAAATTACTAATAACATGGACAGTAGAAGGTAAACTAAAACAATTACAACAACTATTAACTTGTTATATTTAAACCAGCTTAAATTAAATAGTAAACGTAAAATGTAGTTCACAAAAACGACTGTCTTGAACACCCTCATAGTCGAGTACCTCAATGGTCCAGCCTGGATCCATGGTGGGTTTCATTGCTGCAACAACCTTGTTGCCTACACTTACAGCTCGACTACCACTACCGAAATGAGATTTAAGGTCAATGATTACTCTATAAGTGTTGTCTCCAATATATTTAGCATCTTTAGTATTTATTTTTACCTTCAACTGACCAATAATTTCTTTAACATCAACTTCATCATCATTCTTATTCACTTCAACCTTAAAGTTGGAGATTGCCTTCCTTATATCCAACATTTTTATATTTGGTTGATAACATGTATATCATTTTGTATCATTTATAAATCTTATATTACAAGTAACAATTGCACGTAACGATTACAAGTTAAATTTGTAATATCTCTAGTTTAGAATTATGAAAGTAACATTATATAATTAATTATATGTATGATAATAATACTATGGCATTAAGAAGAAAAACAACATAGTTTAAAGTGCACAACTACATAAAATTTATGTAAACCGAAGGTGAGCTACGCTAAACAATTAACCATAAACAGTATGTAATTATATGAGTACAGCTAAATAATTAATAGTATCAATACATAATATGTGTAGTTGGTTGCTTACACAGATTTTACGTAATTGTAAGTGTATATAAATATTTATAACAGTGTATATTAAAGTATAATTGCATAAAATCCGTGTAAGCAACCAACCACGAATATTATGTATTAATATAAGTAAATAATTACTTTATGATGTTATTTACTTATATTAATACATACACATAACTTTCTCATTAAAGTTACATTACTCATAATATAGTGTTATTAACTAATACTACATATATAGTTATATATATATATAACTCCATCATCGAATAATAGTTGTTGGTTAACATAACTTGGTTATATTATGTATTATTCTACTTAATATAATGAGTAGTTATACAATCACAATACACTTATGAAGTGGAAGGGAGGGAGAGATGGAGGAGTTGACTACATTAATTGTATGAAATAAGATTATATAGTGGAAGTGTGAAGATTTAGCATGTGTATCGTGACCGAGGACAATCAGCAGCTGACAAACATAGTTTACGAGTTTGTCAGAATCTGAGGCTACAGCACGTGTGTATCGTGCAAGAGGACTCAAACGCCGAAGAATATTTATAACAATATAATATTATAAGATTATTTGATATATTTTAGTGTAGTGATAATTCTTAGTGTTTTTTATGTGGAACCAAGATCACATGTCCTCACCTCTTCATTCTTACATATTCATTCCTTTTCTTTCTTTTCTATCTTTTCTATATTATGTAATATTACATAATATCCGTGTAGGCAACTAACCACGATAATTATGTAACCATTATTAATAATTAGTTACATGAATAAAATGTATTGTATATAGCCACATGATTACTGTGGTTAATTACTTACACGGATATTATGTAATTTTTAATATTAATACTTAAATATAGTGTCAATCCATTCCATCATTACACTCTTTTTTCTTTCTTGTAAATTTCAAATCATGGATGATATATATATATATACATACTGTAGTATACAAAGTTTATATATTTACAATATAATTTAAATGTACAAACTATTACAATAATTACAACAAAAAATAACAAAATTTAAACTATATACCACCACATAAAATTCGTGCAAACAATTAACCACGGCTATCATGTGAATATACCATTAATAAATAATTATTTATATTGTGTGCATTTTGTATATTCAAATGATAGTCGTCGTTATTTGTTTGCACAAATTTTATGTGGTTACACTTGTATACAATCACAATAACAACAAACGACATAATTTTAAGTGTAGTTACATGAAATTTGTGTAACACAATAAACCACAAATATTATGTGATGATATAAGTATAAATAATATTTGTGGTTCATTGTGTTACACAGATTTCATGTAATTGTGTTTGTATATAATAATAATAATAAATATTACATTAACAATGTACAATTGTTAATGTTTTATGATTTGAAATGTAAATCTTATGTCGATGTTAACATAATATTTATTATATTATTTGTGTGTGTAATTATATGCATAATGTACATTCATTCTCATTAAGAGAAATTAAAGTAGTAATCTAATTACTACTTTATTTTGAATGTTCTTCATACAAATCCAATAGCCATTGTGATACTAAACACCTATATCTTTACAGGAAAATATGGTTGATACTTTTTTCAACATATTATGTGTTGGATACATACAAACTTAAATTGTAAAATTATAAAAGTATATGATAACATATACTCAACATCATAATTATGATGTATAGAATTAATGGTAATTTACTATTTTTGGTGTACATGATATATATATATATATACAACATGTTCTATTTCATCAAACATGTATTTTTGTTTGTATTGATAGGTAACATATAACTAACACCCATAAATATTTTTGTACAGATACATGTTAATACATGTTTTATTTTAGACTGTGTAATAGACATGCATAATGTTTACACAGTCAAAAGTAGTACCACTATTACCATTATTCCAATAACATATACACACACTTTAATAAAATAATTTCATTATACTTTACAAATTATATATGCATATATTACCGTAATATAAATAACACACCGTTTACACTACTATTTCTTGGTATATTGAATATACCAATTATTACAAGGAATGTAATTATGTATAGATACATATGTCGGTACATACCTATTGTTTTCTTATCACATAACTATTCGTTTTAAACTAAATGATATAAATATATATGTACCACTTGTTTAATAGTTTATTTTTAATGTTTGTTAGTTCCAGCAGTAACAAAATTGATCTATCATAATAACAAAAATACGTGACAACTAAAAATGTTTACACAATTATTAAAACCACAAAATATTCGTTTGTCTAGTGAAGTTGCAAGATTATGGATTCAACCAGTGTCTTTGATCAGTAGACAGTTTGCTACCGTCGTTGATAGACGACAACTCATTCAGTCACAAGAAAAAGCATATTCACAAGAAAACACATATTCACAAGCACATTCACAAGCACATTCACAAGCACAAGTTGGTAATAATAAAGGGATGAAATCTATTGATAATATTGTGACAAAGGTAAATAATCTCAAATGGGAAGTAAAAGCCAAATTGGTTAAAGAGGATAATAATATTTGTGTCACGTTACTTATGAATCTTAATAAATTGTCAGACCAAACAATCGTGTGTGGTGTCAGCAACAGTAAGATCTTCGCTGAAGGTGTAGCAGTCAATATTATTCAAAACAACAATATAAATTTGTATTTACGACTATGCACACAACTACCTGTATTTGCATCTACTATTATTAACAATATTAGTGGTGTAAACAACAAACGTATGGTTAACTTTGTCTTTGAGCATATGTCTGACATTAAACATTTACCTCTAGTGATTGAAAGTAATATGTGTACGTCTGTGTTATTTTGTGAGCTTATGGCTCAAAAATGTAGTCAGGATTTGACGGTTTTTGATTATTTATCATCAAATGCTACGAGAACGATGTTATCTAATTTACCCTTAGGGTCCAAACAGTTAATGTTTAACGCCATACTGGATAATTCAAATTTGGTACCAATATCGGTTATTCGTGATGCTATTAATGTTAATTGTCACTTTACCAATGATACATTCAATGAGAGGATAACTAAGAAAATCATCAACGTTAAAGGTAACAGTAACATTAAACATAGTAATTGGAGTGACAAACTCACATTGTTATATTGGTTATCAGATGCTGACTTAAAATGTCTAATTAAAGGTAATAAACTTGTTGATCAACTGGCAATCTTTGTTGTTGACAATGTATATATATATTGTGTTATACTAAGATTTCTGTTGTGGACATGATATTATCATGTAAAATGGAATTCAAACAGAAACTTATCACTGTCATGTATGAACAAAATAAAGTTTTACCTTATACCACACATACCATCCTTACAAATCTTTATTATGATATCAATACTTCACACCGAGACAAATTAGAAGAACTTTATTTGAAACAACAAGCCAATCTTAGTCTCATCGATATCTCCGTAATCGTAAGTGACTGGAGACTGGAATATGTTAAGAAATTTTGTGAAACTCTAATTGACAGAGGACAACTTTACATCATACATGAGATTATACCCAACCTCAAAAGTCGTGATTATGACTATGCCAACACACTATCTCTTATGTTTCCAGATAGTTATGAGTTGATGAAATAATTAACCATTTAATTGTTGATTGGCATAATCAACAAACCAATACCATTTTTGTTACTTTAAGTAACAAATTTAATAACTATGACATACGTAATGGAATTATGTTTTCAACCAACATGTGAATAAATTGAACTGTTAATATGTATTGAACAATAAATAACCAAGTGTGGATGGACAAAAAGATTATAATCTCTCGTGTTGATTATGACACAAAAGAAATACTGTTAGATGATTCCAGAACCGTGGAAAGGGCAAATGTAATAATTAATGATGCAGATAAAGGTAATGTTGAATGGTTTCAACACCAATCAATTATGATTGATGATGATAATAATAATAATATTATATATTTTGATGATGAAATATGTCCTTTTCCAGCTGGGATCAGTGACGATATTATTAAAGTAATTAGATCAAAACAAAGAAAGTGTATTTATGATGCTGGGGATAATGGTTTTTACCGAAATAATGGACAGTTATCATCAGATAATTATACTTTAGATGATATGGGCGATGTAGACATTGATGAAATTAACAACTTTACCATCTGGTCAGTTATCAATTATAAAATTAATGATATGAGTATTGCTTTTTATCTGTTAGTAGTTGGAAGTTGTGGTCGTACGTGTTCAGCCTGCAATGACTACCAATTTCATGACTGTAAGGTGTACGTTTGTGAGGAAGTTGTACCGCTAATTAACTATGCAATGACAAAAACACAGAGGAAGCAATGTCGTGAACAAGTTTGGTTTAAATGTTAACCACTAGTTTCACTTAACTTAATATAACTACTTTTGATGTACATACACACATACACACATATTCAACAATAAATATTATAACATTATTATAATAATACATGTGGTAACAACAAATGTTCTAACATTACTATAATGTTATAATAACAATTATATTCTCATGAATAACATACCAACAATTATATATATATATATATATATACTTTTACAAAAAGTATATCTCTATATTAGAAACTACCAATCTACTTATTTGACCTTGACAAATAAACATAAATAATGTTGTATATCCAATACCGGAGCGAACAAGTATATTTGTTAGTCAATATACACATACATATCCATACAATATTTATAATTATAATAACCAGGTATTCATGATATGTAATACTTTTAGTTTAATGTTATAAATGGCTAATTTTATAAACTATTAATACAACAATAAATAAATAAATAAATAAATAATGTAATGTGAATAGATATAAATTACTCATCGATATAACATACATTACATGTTCACTAATATTATACATTTATATTAAATATTCTATGTAGTTAAATTATTATTACTATTATTAATATTACTTACAGTAAATAATAAATATTATTAGTATCTATACAATACTATCATATTGTATTTGTTGTTACTTGTTTAGCGCTTCACTGCGTTTATCGCTTGTCGCAATTCTTCTCTCTGGCAAGAAGCGATAAAAGCAGTAAAGAGAAGCCATTTCTCTTTAGAGTATATCTGTGGTCTGAGGTATATATACCTTCGGTTTACACGAATATTATGTAATTGTGATAGCGTAAATAGGTAATTATTAGTGTGAATATGTGTGCAATTACATGATATAAATATCATCATAAAGTAATTATTTAATTATGTTTGTGTTATCACATGACATTCGTGGTGCAGATGCCTACACGGATATCATGTAATTGCACTCGTATACAATAACAATTATAACAACAATAACATTTTTTCGGGGGGGGATGAGGTATATGTTTATACCAACAAAGTTTGTATATACTTTTTGTTACTACCAACATATTTTCCAGGATTTCTTGTTGGTAGTAACAGGTGTCTTATAGGCTGTGTGTTGGTGACCAACATTTTTTCAGGGAGGATATATGTTTATACCAACAAAGTTTGTATATACAGTATCTGTTACTACCAACAAAAAATCCTGGAAAACATGTTGTTGATCAACACACATAGTATATAATATGTTAATGCCAACAAAAAATCATAGATTATGTACTGTATCTAACATACTCAGTATGTATTATATGTATGTAAGTGGGGAGGGGAGGAATACTATCAACAAAAATTTCATATGATAGAGAAGAAAAAGAAGAAGAAAGAGTATAGGTAATACATAATAATAATAATTATAATAATATAAAATTATAATATTATATCTTTGTTTGGATTAATGTATATTTATTTGACACATTTTAGTTAAACTAAAATATATTAATTCAAACATAGACATTAAAATACTTATCTATACATAATTACATAAAATCTGTGTAGGCAAAAACCTTATCCACAAAGAATATGTAATTACTCACTAACATCTTGTATATTTATATATTCTTTATGAATAATATGTACACATAAATTTTATGTATTTAATAAGGAAAAGTTAAATAAGTATATTTGATATACTTAACATTATCTAATTACTTACGATATGGTTTAATTAAACAACAGTACATCTTAGTTGGAAAAATGGTAGATGGTAAATATTTGGTTAAATGGTGGTATTTAATTGTACATTGTAACTCCTCACTTACATATTCATAAATTCCCTCTCTCTCTTTTCTCTCTCTTCTCCTCATCCCTCCCTGACACTCAACACTCCACATTGTCCTTCTACATGAAATACACATCTGTTACAATCATATAATTTAAATAGTTTAGTATCGTATATACGATACTATAATTTTTATATATTTTATTATCTTCGATGTGTGTAATAAAATATATAAAAGTTAAAATATTGTACTAACACAAGAATGTTCACATAAAATTTGTGTAAACCGAAGGTAAGCTACGCTAAATAGCTAACCACAAGCATACGTATAATTATACACAATGTTATTATGTAATTGTAAATATGGTCACATAATATTTGTGGTTAGTTGTTTAGCGTAGCTTACCTTCGGTTTACACGAATATTATGTAATTGTGCTAGTATTTACAATATTACATATTTATGTTTTATGTTTTATGTTATATGTTCTAAGAATATAAGTATGTACGCTAGCATAATGACATAATAGTTATGTTATTATACTTATATTATATATCACTCAGTTGAATAATTAAAATACAAATTTATGATATAATTGCATTATTATTATGATACACTAAGATGGAAGATAAGTGTATATGTTTACGTGCAGATATAAGGTAGTTGTTTCACTGTTATTACAATGTTTAATCTAGTGGTTGTCGGTTTAGGGGTATTTATGAAATTGTTACACTATCTAATATATGTAATATTATTATAATGTTAATGTTATAATTACATAAGTGGCAAACGATAAAGGGAAGAAGGGAGGAAAGAAGGGAAGGAAGAGAAGAGGTAGGACATAGCAAAAAGTAAATTATTTGTGAAACTAGAGATTATCAGAAGCTAATTGATACTATATATGTAACCGTATATGATATCAACATGTCTACAATCTGGTCCGTGGTTAGTTAAATACACGGATGGTATGTAGATATACTATTATTTTTACCCTAATATTTTTACATTAGTGTTAATATAAACATACATTTATAACAATATTAATTATTATGAATATGTTTTAGTTCACGAATGTATATTTTTTTACAATTATAGTAATAATATTACACATAATAAAGACACATATTATATTATCAATTCGTAGTGATAACATTATTAGGTGAATTTTTTGGTTACGTTATTATGTGTATGTGTAAATACAATTAAATATTTACACATACACATTAAAGTAGTTTAAAATTACATAATAGACATATTAACCAATGTAGTAATATATACATTTTACATTTTGTAAAGTTCTTATGAATTATAATAATTTAAAGTGGTATTAAAAATATTATATATTTGTAATTAGGTGCTGGAATAATAAACTTAATGTGTATTAACAAACACATTAACAATAATTACTATTTTATAACAATAATAATAATAATAATAATTTGCACTTGTTAATACTTTACATCTGGAAAGTATGAATTTTGTATTGATATTAACGTAATATTTAGTATATTACTTACTTATATAAAAATACATAACATACATAAAGGTTTGCTAACAGGAGTTAAAATAATAATCTAATTACTATTTAACATTACCCATATCCTATTCATCTATTTATTTAGATATTCAAAATACGTCACTAATGGTCACCGTAACATTGAAAATATAATTTTACATGAAATTTTGGTTAATACATGTTTTCAACATATTATTACAAACTACATAAAAGTAAAATCTATAAGAATTACATAATTTGCGAATAGATACATTCAACATATGGTGTAATTATAAATGTGTAAAATTACATGATAATTTACTATTTTTTGGTATATTCAATATACCAATTATTATAACAATATGGGTATATATAATGTATACCTTATTGTTTTTCCAATGTATCATCAATTGCTTAAATTAAAATGTTGTAGGTACAACTTATTAATTCTCACGTACATAAACCATAATATGTTATATGTAATATGTGACATATGACGTGTGACTCATTCACTATGTAGTACATATGTATAACCTATTACCTTTTATATTTTGTTTATTCTAATTTGTTTGATTAATAGTATAATGTATACTATCATAATAGATAGGATGAATAGCATGGGAGAAAAAATAATACACATATAAGATGGATGATGATGGGGGTGAGGACTCAGCAGCCGACGAACATGGTTCAAGAGTTTGTCGTCTAGTGGAGACTGTACCGTGCACTACACGACAGAGGACTCCGGAGCCGACGAACATTTATTTTGAGTTTGTCGTGTTACGGAGGCTGATACGTGCACTACACGAGAGAGGACTCCGGAGCCGACGAACATTTATAATGACTTTGTCGTGTTACGAAGGCTATATCGTATGTATCATGAAGGAGGACTCCGGAGCCGACGAACATTTATAATGACTCTGTTGTGTTATGGAGGCTGGTATGTGAATGGCACAACAAAAGATTTATACCATGTTTATATACTAGTAAAATTACATAATATCTGTGTAGGCAACTGACCACAATTATTATGTAATGATATTAATATAATTAAATACTTATTCGTATTTACATTCTTGTGTTATTACATAATAATTGTGGTTAGTGGTGCTACACAGATATTATGTAATTACACCTTAATTTATGTTATTATTATTGTTATTGTTATCATGACTATTATTATTGTTTATTATTTCAACAATAAAGAGTACACCTGTCACAATTAACATTATTGTAAACAACCTAAATATTATTATTCATACAAACAAAATTTGTATTAACTGTTTACATACATATATATATGTATATTTCTTTCTATCAACATCATGTTTGGATATTTTAATTAAACCTCCATCCCATTACATGACATGACATGATGGTAAATCATATATTAGTAATAACAAACATTCATCAAAATATGTTCATGCAAAAAATCTTAAACGAAAAAATGGTTTATAAATCTGGTATTTTTATTAAAATTACATTTTGTAATTATGACATGTTTATAAACCATTTTTTCGTTTAAGATCTTTCGTATAAACATAATCTAATAATTATTTGTTACTGGTGACATATATATGTTATAGATAAACAATACCCAATTATATATCATAATATATAGATTACAATATTTTAATGTAATAGTGTTTTTTGTACTCACTAAACATTATAACTGTATATTACATATCTTTAAATTTACATGTAAAACTTTGCATAATGCATTTTTTATTCATACCAAAAATATATCAGACCAAATTTTACCTGTAAATTTAAAGGTGGACAATATTCCATACTTTTAGTATAAAACTATTTTATACTCATTATAAACATATATATATATATATATGTCTAAGTTAGACAATTTGTACGTGTTTAAAATTATCACCATGAAATATTACCACATACAAAAACATATAGTACATTATCATGATTATATGCTATATGTTATATAATTACATGATTATCATGTAATTAACCAACCATGACTATCGTTTAAATATAATGGAGGTGTTAAGTTATTACCATCTTGAGTAACTCAAATACATAATAGAATAGTGTCATTATATTATAGTTGTTTATTGTAATATTTATTATAATACAAGATAAAATGTACAAACTTACATGTAACTAAAATTGGTTGAACTATTATCAGAGTCAATCAACTATACTAACTATTAAACATAAATTTACAAGTACAACAATGTGTTTATCACGCACTTGTAAATTTATAAGTAATTGTCAAAACTATTGGTAACAATATGCAAAGTATAGAACTATTCTATACTAAATTAAAATTACATACAATCATGTTGTAGTAAGATAATTTCTATTACCTTTATTGTGTTATTGTTTTAACATATTATTGTTTTAACATATAATATGTCAATACAATTACATAAAATTTATGTAAACGATTAATTACAATGAATATGTATTATTATGAGAATTATCATGTAAATAATTATTTATTTATACATATGTAATTAAATGTGTATTAATGGTTAATTGTTTACGAGGGGTTTATGTGATTGTACATAGGTACATATTGTTATATTTGTTATATTCATCATAATTTGTCTATACTATTGTAATTACATAAAAATTATGTAATAATATGTAATGTTAACTACTATGTTAATATATTTTATTATTAACATACAAAAACATTATATAGTGAATAATAAAAATTACAAGATACCATATAACATTGTACCAATTTCATACAATTCCGTAAGTTACCTTAAATTTGCAAGGTTAGTTAAACTTTGTGTTTGTAAATATAATATTGTTTATTAATTCCCTACTGTTTTCATCCATTTACTTATAATTGTGTATTAATATTTACATTAATATTCACAACTTTTTACGGGTTAAGTATTAATCATTTGTTTTTGGGCGCAGTATGCGGGTTTGCGAATTCACATAGTCTTATTTATCTTCTTTAATCTGTTGTGTTGTAAACCAAAGGTATACTTGAGAGAGAAAAATACTTGAGAGAGAAAAAGCTGTATTAACAATGGTTGGTATAATAAATATTCAGCAGTCACACATACACACATTACTAAAATAGTATTGTTATATCTAATACGTATCTGTAATAGTAATTAGTTTATAGTGGATGATTATTATGTAATTTATTATTATTCTACATATCACAAATATTATCGCACAAAATGTCAAAGAATGTTAATAGATATTTGTGTTTGAGCAAACCGTGTGATGTTGAACAGTTTTGTAATAATTATTCGTAGATAGTTTGTGTGTTTATATGTATAATAATTTAATAAATTTAAATAGGATATTTTTTGCTTCATAAGACCAAAATTATAACTTAACATATATTTATATTTTACACAGTAGTAAGTGTTAATTAGATATTTATGTTAATATTGCATAACATACACAAATACATGTTTACAGGTATAAATAAATATTTTGATTATGCTCATCCCTCACCTCACTCTCTCTCATTCTCTCTTATTCATCTAACACTCTTCACTCATCTCATATATATATACCTGAGGGAGAAAATGTCCAATGGAGAAAAATACTTGAAAGAGATACGCCAAATAACTAACTACTATTATTATGTAATTGTACTCATATATTTGTGAGGAGTTTTGAGTATGAGAAAGAGAAGATAATGGGAACAACATGAGAGAACAAGATAAAGTAAAGAAAATGGTAATACTTGTATAAGTAAGTATTAGTAGTAAAATTACATAAAATTCATGTGAACAAATATCCACTCAAATATTATGTAGTTATATGAGCATCATTACATTAATGTAAATTGTCATTATCATTATCATTATCATTAATGGTCACAATATGTAAGTGGATATTTGTTTACACAGATTTTATGTAATTGTAATAATATATTTGAGGATATACAATAAACAGAATGAGGAATGAAATATAAGGATGTTATGAAATGATGTTATGAGAAGGTAAAATACGATGGGAGAGTGGGAGGGTAATAAATAAATGTAACCAACATTATTTACGGTATAAAATAAATATTATGTTAAAACAATATTATATAATATATAGACATTAACATACTAATGTTAAAAGATATTCTGTTAATATCTGTAAGGTAAAAAGTAATATGGAAGTTAAATGATAAAAAACCACAAGTAGATAATGTTGCATTATGCAAAAATATTGTTAATATAGTGGTGTTGTAGTTTAATCAATGTCTATAAATTAGGTTATGTATCATACAACATAATTATTAATTGTGTAATGAACACAATAAACACACATTAATTGCACATCATATGTATCATATATGTAATTGATGTTCAATTACAAACTTCCGTAATTTTGTAATTTTAATTTTCGATGTATTTTTACAAAAATATGTACAAAAAAATCCCAACCAAAAAAACTTTCTGTAAAATAAACTTATAGTGTGACATATGGTTAATTGCTGTATTTAATACAAAAAATATTAAAGATAAATATAAATATGCATTATATAACAAAATAGTAATCCAATTACTACTTTAATTTAATTTTATATAGAGGTATCTTATATATCTTGTTAAGTACTTTTACCTAATGGGTATTAACAAGACTATTAACAAAATTATTAATTACATAATATGTATTTATAATGTAGTGATAATATATATATTATATAAAATACAATAACAATTATATTTTACATTATACACAGTATATAATTTTAAATTATATAAGATAAGTAGATGCTAAGAATACATTATATTGAAGTATAAGTATGTATACTATCTTTATATAAGTATTAATGTGTGTTAATAATATAATAAATATTTACCGACAATGCATATGTATCCAAATAACAACACATATATTGTTTAAATAATATAAATGAGACAAGTAACAATATAACATATATTGCCACGATGATTATTGTAAACATATTAACATCTATTTTAATAACTATTCATTACAGATTAACTATTACTTTGTATGTAAAATATGTTTGAATAACATGATATATAATGCAAGACTATATAAATGTTATCCTTAACAACATTATAGTGTAAGTATATATTGTTTATAACATATTGTTTATAACATATTGTTTATAACATATTGTTTATAATATGTTATAAATATATATATATATATATATATATATATATATATTAATGTAATACATATTACTATGTTTGTTTCGTACAAAGAAATAGGAAGGTACTTTACATCTAATACACTTTTATACTTGTTAAATAAATAATACTTTATCCACTCTAACTACAAAAATAATATAACATATATTAAACAATATATGTTAATTTAATTAAAGTATATAAATTATATAATTACAATAGTATTATAAATACTTAATTGTATAATATATATTCCAAAAGTAGTTGGTATAAAATAAAGACATATATTATATATATATATATATATATGTATTAAATAATATACATATTAAGTATGTGTTATATTACAATTAAAGTATTATTGCTTATAATAAGCAATAGATGACATTGGTAATTTATATATTAAAAGATATAGATATGGATATATTCAGTGAAAGTTATTCAACGTAAGATAATATAAATTATAATTTGTAATTTGTTAAAATAAAGTTTGAATGATAAGTGTGACAGTGGTCATGTATTGGTAAATGGTATTTTACTGGTAATTTTTTTGGTATGAATTTTTCGCCAACTTTTTTCACATGAACTTCATACCAAAAAATTTTGGATAATATAAAAATTATCTGATGATAAAATAATGTTTGATTCACGTATAATACAGATAATGATACTATCAATGATATTTTTAATGTAATAATTTTGCTTAGTTGTATGTATTGTTATCTTTTATTTTTTAAATTTGACACTGAACGATATATTTGTCGTCAACATATAAAATTTATATAATTTTATGTTATACTATATACAACATACATGCCATAAAATAATTTATAAATTATTTTATGGCATGTATATGTCAAACACAATGTCGGCTGACACTATATTGTTAATAAACACTTTTGTTATTTTTTTGTTTTCATCGACATATTTTTAACTATTGTTGAGTTTAAGAAAAACGCCAAAATTATTTTGTCGATACAAACCAAAAAAAATATAGTTGTTGTATTTTTATATGTATTTTGTGATTGATACTAATAAATTAAAATATGTTAAATTACAAATTATTCAGTATGTTAATAAATGTGGTGTTCAATTTGTCTATACATTTTATGGTAACATAAAAACATGTATAACATAATTTAACTTACATTTTTCCTATACCCAGAGTATATAATACCTATTCTCTTTTCAACAATAACTTTAACTATTCCTCATTTAATAATCCAACATAGTTTGTAAAGTCTATATTAACAATACAAATGTATACTAATAAACAGTATTGTTAATACTTATTACAATGAATATATGTTCAGATTAACAATATTTTGTTGATGTAATATATATATACATGTTAACAATTAAATTCCAAAGACTTTTAGTCATAATTGTATGTGTCTTGTAATTGATGTTAAATTTGTACAAATTTAAAGTGATTGTGTTATGTTGGAATTATCAAAAGTTTTTAGTGAACATGAATTATACTAATTATTACATCTTTAATATATAATTTAGTTTACTATAACATATATATATATATACATAAATAAGTATATCATGATGTAAATTAAATGTTAAACATAATATTAACTCATTTACATTACATGTTTGCATCTTTGGGATGTAAAAAAGTAACTTGTTTGATAAAGAATATTATATAAACAACTATTCGTATAAACATTATGTATAACTACTTGTATGATTATATAATACTTGTGGTTAATTGCTTACACAGATTTTATGCGATCATACTTAAATTACTCATTACAATTGCTTATATTAACTCAATTACATAAGCTTTTTTCTCTTCCGTTGCTCTTGTCGTTTGCCGATTATGTGATCATACTTGTATACAATAATAGTTACAAAAACGACGAAAATTAAAATGTAATTACATGATATCCGTGTAGGCAACTTACCACGAATGTCATGTGGTAATACAAGTACCATGATAAAGTAATTATTTAATTATATTTATGTTACCACATGACATTCGTGGTAAGTTGCCTACACGGATATCATGTAATTGCACCGGTATTCATAACATTACATACTTATATTTATGTTACAAGTTCTGAGTATATATATCAATAAAATTACATAATATCTGTATAGTTTAATCAACCATTGATATTATGTAATTGTACAGGTAATTATATGAGTGACAGTTAATTATACTTTTACATTTTAATAACAGTGTTTATTATAGTTAATGCTAATAAAGTTTAATTTAAATGGTATACATGTAGTGTGTAAATATTGCATACATACAATATTAGTAGTATCTTCTTCCATTAATGGGAAAATAACCATTGAAGATTATAATTATCATAACAGTGTATCATATACTGTTAAAATTATATCAACATATACTTTATTACAAAAGTTAAACATTATACTATATGTATGATTGTATATTACACATTATCCTTGTTTCCTCATTCTTACATATCTACCAATAAATTAATTTAACATAATAATCTTCTAAAGAAGATACCATTGACAGTTATACATTCAAATAATAACTCATTCAAATGATAACTCATTCAAATGATAACTCATTCAAATGATAACTCATTCAAATAGTATATATATATATGTGTAACACTATCGACCTTACTGAACTTGAATGTTATAATTGGTAATGTAGTGTATATTACTTATTCGTTTTTCTATCTCAAATAGAAAACTATGCATTTTGACAAATTTCTTAAACGATTTAAAATATTACAAACTGTCGTAATTTTAAATAACCATGTCACCAATTTTTACGACAGTTTGTAATATTTTAAATCGTTTAAGAAATTTGTCAAAAATATTTATGACTGTTGAAAATTAGTAATTGGTAAACAGTATGTTATTATACCTGTTAATCACAATCACAATCACAATCACAAGATATATCGCATCATTTACTTATTTACTTATTTACTTATTTATGTTATTTGTTAGTATTCGTTGAATGAATGAATAAATAAATAAATAAATAAATACTGTCATTTACAATGAATTTTAGTTTTTAAGTGTTAATATACTTTTACAGAAAGTATATGAAAGTCAAAAGGTATTGTTATTATTATAAATAAAATAATATGGCTGACATTGTAACTGTTATGGATGGTGATTGTAGTGCAGTATTAGGGTCACTGACGGTGAATAAGTCTGAAATTATTATTACTAGTGAACAATGTCATGTGTCGTGGTATACACATGTTGATATTGTCACTACTGATGATAAGTTGACCTTCGGTAAAGAAATCCACATTTTACCACTGACTGTTGATAAACAACTGTCTTCTATTATTAGAAATAAAAAACGTAAGTGTATTTATGATTCAGGTGATGATGATTTCTACAACAATAAAGAACAATTATCATCGACCAATAAAGTCTTTTATCATACATATGATGATTCTCCACATCCAGATGAGATTAGCAATTACACTATTTGGGCTTGTGACTATGAGGATAATAATGGTGATAATGGGTTTTATCTTTTAGTAGTTGGTAGTTGTGGTTATACATGTTCAGGACCCTGTCACTTTCAATATTGGAATTGTAATGTTTACGTTTGTGATATTTTGACACCTTTAATTGAGTATGCAATGACTGAATCACAAAGGAATAAATGTGCCGGTGATGTTTGGGTTGACATATCATTAAGTTTTTGAAACATTATTATATAAAACAAAATAATGTACTAAGTTAGACCTGTTCACAAACTTAAACAGGTCTAACTTAGTACATAATGGATTATAACTCACATTCACTCATAACAGTAAGTTTTATTTGTTAAGTGTATATTTGTATGTATTATTTATTATTCTCCATATTATTTATCTATTGAATAGATAAAATCTTGTATTTTAGTAACTTAGTAAATTTCAACAACATGATATTATCTTGTTGAGATTCAAAATGTTAATATTACATATCTATAGTTATATAGTGTCCTTACTTGTAATTATTAACTAAGATAAAAATGTTATTAACATAGTAACATTGTGATACCAATTAGTGTATATAATTTATAATATTTTTGTTACATCATAATTACCAATTATGTAATGATTACACAATGATCATACATCTTGTGTATTTGTACATGTAATCAATGTTCAATTATGAATTTTTATAGTTTTATTTTTCGATGTGTTCTTGCATAATTTTGTAAAAATACATCATACCAAAAATACCTGTAATTATAAAGTAACATAATATATAACTATATGTTGTAGTGCGGGGGGATAAAAAAATTTTAAGGTAGAAAATACGTATTGAACATACTATATGTTATAGCAATGTATTGCTTACCTTTAATTTTACAGGTGATAATCTTGGTTTGACATATTTTTAGTTTTGGTTGAAAATATGTCAAACCAAAAAATACGTATATTTATAAAGTAACATAATATACAACTATATATTGTAGTGGGGATAAAAAGATTTTAAAGTAAAATTATACTTTGAATACGCTATACTGTATAGTAAACTTTAGGTACCTTTAATTTTACAGGTATTTTTTGGTTTGACATATTTTCAACCAAAACCAAAAATATGTCAAACCAAAAAATACCTGTAAAAACAAACCCAT
>Ga0302300_1000871_pt1 | contig 18672 bp, 12 predicted proteins | sample III_Palsa_E1_1_FD_198756 | JGI IMG/M metagenome (GOLD analysis project Ga0302300, IMG submission 198756) | Peat permafrost microbial communities from Stordalen Mire near Abisko, Sweden - III_Palsa_E1_1 | ecosystem: Environmental > Terrestrial > Soil > Palsa > Peat permafrost | place: Sweden... | reverse complement strand
TATGAGTTCGAATCTCGTCGGGAGCACCAAATGAGATTGTCTCATTTTTTCAGAGGATTTCTCTACAAAGAGCAATCCTTTTTTATTGATATACAGCAAGTTATGCTAAAAAAGTGGATTGACACAGGGTATTCTAAATACCCCCTCACTAAAGGCGAGACCATGTTTGAACATCCCCTTTAAAAAGGCGTATTTTTGATTAAGATTAGCTCTCTCACAAATCGAAGGCAGGTTCGTCAAATGTGGCAATAGAGTCAATTGCTGTTCTAATTTACCCTCGTAGGAAGTATTAGATGGTTAATTTCTTCCTGAAGCAGCACTTTTTCTATCCTGAACTTTTTATGATATTTCCGATAAGTTTCTAATTCTACTTCGTCATCTACTAATCGCTCTTCCAAACGATCCATTTTTTGTTTGCAACTCTCTTGGCTGGTTTTGTTTAATCTTTGCTTGCTTAGCTAAAGAATCCTTTAAACCCAAACAGGCGGTGTTACAAATATGGCAAACCTGTTCTTTGGTAAAACTCAAATCACCCAATAATTCTTCTAAACGCATATAGACTAATTTTCCAGGAATATTAATATTCGAATGCTTGATGCAACGAGAATACAAGTAGGAACTTTTTTTGCTCTTACTAAACCCTGCGGTCATTTACTCCACAAGTACATTTTAAAACTCCGCGTAAAAGAAAATCTTCTCTCGGCTGAACTTTTTCAATGCGTTTGTTACGGTAAATCAAATCTTGCACCCGCCAGAATATTCTTCTCTTATGATAGTCTGATGTACGGTTCATCAGAATCTCCACTTTATTGCCGGATACCCAAAGTCCAAATGAAAGCCGGGAATCCTCCACAACGGCGGAGTTGGAGGACTTAGAACCCACCCTATAAACCCGCTCCGATTCAATAAAAATAACCTACTAATAATCAATAATTTATCAAGTTATTCATATCAGAAGGCAGAGGCTTGTGCATTATCGGGACTATTGGCAAGATTAACTTCTTCTTGGCTAAAAAAATAATAGGTTTTTACAGAGGTACAAGTTACCTGTTTGGCATTGCTATATATTTATTTGGATAAAAAAGCGAAATTGAGTTAGATTTTTATCAGAATCTATCTATTTAAACAACTAATATTCAATATGTTATTTATTTAATGGCATGGATTTTGACTTTCTGCCCGCTCCAAGATCTACTAAATATAAACCCCTATTCATTTCTTTGCGATGTATTCGAATTCAAACGGATACCGCATATAACCAATTAATGAAATTTGTTCTATAGATGAATAACGGCAACGACGCTGGTTGGCAACTGTTGAAGTTATTCTAATAGAACATCAGCGCTAACCTCAAATATAATAAAATGCCTTAATCCGCACACGCTTAAGGCATTTGTGTCAACAGCAACTTGGATCTGGCAGGTTCGCCATATAACCAAGACCAATTAAAATCAAACAATCAACAATTTTAACAAGACCTCAATTTATGAAACTTAGAAATTTATTTAAAGTGAGCCTCTATCATCATCTCCAATGGGAAGAGAAAGGGAAGAGAATCGGAAGAAACATAGGAATGGACGTCTCTTTGTTGAAAGACTGTTTATCAGGAGATATTAATTATTATACTATTTAAATCCTTTGCATGAATAAATACATTATTTTTTTAGTTTCCTTTTCAGTGCTACTCAACCATTCTACTGTAAAGGCACAAGACCGCGCCCTGGCCAATAAGGGTGCTATTGTAAAAAGCGGGGCCTATACGCGATTCACTGTTTTGACGCCGCAAACCATTCGAATGGAATGGGACAGTACCGGTGCATTCAATGATTATGAATCTTTCGTGGTTATTAACCGCGATTTGCCAGTTCCGAATTTTACAAAATCCATCGTTGATGGCTGGCTGGTTATCAAAACACAGGCAATGGAAATCAGGTATAGGGAAAATTCGGGGAGATTTAGTTCAACTAATCTTTCTATAAAATATTTAAAGAACAAGAAGCATTTATTCACCTGGGTGCCCGGTGCCGTCCAAAAGGATAATTTAAAAGGCACGACGCGTACATTGGATAATATGGACGGCGATTCAGATGTGTATGGAAGAAAGCGACTGGAACTCGAAAACGGCTTACTATCAAAAGATGGTTGGTATTTTCTCGATGATTCCAAATCTTTCTTATTTGATAAAAGCGATTGGCCATGGGTAAAGGAGCGCATTAAGTCCAATAGTCAGGATTGGTATTTTATGGGTTATGGCCATGACTATAAATCAGCTTTGTATGACTTTACTTTAATTTCCGGAAAAGTGCCTCTGCCGCCACGCTATGCGTTTGGTTATTGGTGGTCGCGTTATTGGAAATATTCTGATAACGAATTGCGGTCTCTGGTGGGTAATTTTGATCGATATAATTTACCGTTGGACGTTTTAGTAATCGATATGGACTGGCATAAAAATCTGAATAACGACGGGTGGACAGGTTGGACATTTGATGATGCCCTTTTTACCGATCCAGCGAATTTTTTGAAGTGGACAGCTGATGAAGGACTTAAAGTTACCATGAACCTGCATCCCGCATCAGGTATCGATCCGGCAGAACCATCATATAAAACTTTTGCCGCGAATATGAATTTTGATACGTCAGGTCACAGGACAATTCCTTATATTGGTTCAAATAAAAAGTTCATGCAGAACTTGTTTGATGTGGTACTTCATCCATTGGAAAAACAAGGCGTGGGTTTTTGGTGGTTGGATTGGCAGCAATGGCCATATGATAAAGCGATACCCGGTTTAAATAATACTTGGTGGATTAATTACGTGTTCTTTTCTGACATGGAGCGGCATTCTTTGGCTAGGCCTTTGCTTTATCATCGCTGGGGAGGCTTAGGTAATCATAGATACCAAACCGGTTTCTCTGGTGATTCTTTTATCACTTGGAAAACCCTTGAATACCAACCTTATTTCACCAATACAGCGTCCAATGTGCTCTATGATTATTGGAGTCATGACATCGGCGGACACCAGGTTAAATCAGGACAATCGGGACTCGATCCGGAATTGTATACCCGATGGATGCAATATGGTACATTGAGCCCTATATTCCGCACACATTCAAGTAAAAATCCGCTATTGAATAAAGAGCCGTGGAATTTCAAAGGGACTTATTTTGAAGCGCTCACTAATGCTATCAAGTTACGTTATACACTGGCCCCTTACATCTACACGATGGCACGAAAAACCTATGATACAGGGTTGGCGCTTTGCAGGCCTATGTATTACGATTACCCGGAAAGTCAGGAAGCTTATGATTTTTCACGCGAGTACCAGTTTGGTGACAATATGCTGATCGCTCCCATTGGTGCGCCTATGGTTAACGGCTATTCAACTGTAAAGGTTTGGTTGCCGCCTGGTAACGAATGGTATGAATGGAATACGGGCACGTTGTTAAAAGGCAACCAGGTTGCAAGCCGCCAGTTTTCTTTGCTGGAATATCCGATATATATCAAGGGCGGCTCAATTATTCCAATGTACCCTGCTATTAAAAATCTTAAAAAAAATCCTCACAAAATGATAATCGGCATATTCCCTGGTGGCAGTGGATCATCGGCTAAAATTTACGAAGATGCCGGTGACAGAAAGAATTACAATCAAGAGTATACTTTTACCGAAATCCGGTCTGCAATGAAGGACAGGTCATTTAAAGTAACTATTTTACCAAGAATAGGTAATTACGAAGGAATGACAGCTACAAAGGACTATCAGATAAAACTTTATGGTTCGGAAATGCCGGTATCCATTTTAGTCAACGGAAAGCCCATAACTTATACAATGACACCAACGGGACTGAACTGGGGGTATGATGGCAGCCAATTATGTGCTGTTATTAATATTCCTGAGGTTCAATGTACTGGCAGAACCGAAGTGACGGTGAATTATAGTAAGTCAGACTATGCGGATATCAATAATGGCCTGATAGAAAAAATGAAAAAACTATCCAGTGCTACTGTAGAGTTAAAGTACAGGGATGTTAATCTACTTATTCCTACAGCTATTGGCAGCGCCGAAGAACTAAATGAGGCATTAACATACTATCCCGAAAAATTTCATGAATTGATTAAGGAGTTCAATAAAAATTATAATGACATACCACTAAATGTAAAAAAAATGGACATACAGGCATCGAACGAAAAATGGTACTTGATGTCCTTAGGGTTTATACAAAATTAACTTACATAGGCCGACAAAAAGGACCACTTTTATTTTGGTTATATTGAATATCAGTTAAGGTGCCAGTGTTGATAAAATAAATTCCATGCGATTGTGGTGATTGTTTATTGTGTAATGTAATATCAAAATTAAACCAGTGTTTGGTTAATGAGAACTAAATAATAATAATAATAATATGAAGAGTACTGTTTATTTATGCTGCTTGCTGCTGATAATTGCAACCTACAGCGTAGCGCAAAGTACCGCCAAAACATTTACTAACCCATTGTTAGCATCGGGTGCCGACCCCTGGGTTATTGCTATCCAGGCCGTGAATGGCAAAACCCCACAGGAACAAGTATTGGCAATCTGTATGGCTATACTGCTTTAGGCCTTTTCAAAAGCCAGGCAGATATTAACAATAGTCCCACGCAGTCGGGTTTTGGCCCGGTTTTGCCTGGCGACATTAAATACAAGGATCTCAATGGCGATGGCGTCATCAATAGTGCGGATGCGGGATATTTACCCGGCAAGGTTCCCTATCCAACTTCTCAGTTTGGCATTAGTCTAGGATATCACTATGGGGCTTTTGATGTCAGCGTACTATTTCAAGGCGGCTTAGGTGGTTATGATATATTGCAAGGAAACGGTATATTTCCGTTTGCGAGGTTTGGCTCTGCGCTTGTGGAGGTTGCAGATAACCATTGGGTATCTTCCAATCCAAATGGTAATTATATGTTCCCGCGTATTTCATCTATGCCAAATACGAATAACGAACAGTCATCAACTTTTTGGATGTATTCCAGCAATTATATCAGGTTAAAAAATGCCGAGATCGGTTATGCCTTACCTGGTGCCTGGATGACTCGAGTGGGTATAAAACGATGCCGTGTTTTTGTAAACGGCATTAACTTGTTGACCTGGGATAAATTAAAAGATTTTAATATAGACCCCGAGATAAGTAATGGCGGCACTGGCGGCTACCCCGTACAAAAAGTAATCAATGTAGGCCTATCATTCACTTTGTTGTAACTCAAATTTTATGAAAAAATATATCTTCATCTATTTACTGACCGGCATTTGTCTGATTGTTGGTTCTTGTAAAAAATATCTTAATGTTGTACCGGCAGAAGTCGTAACTCAGCAGGATATTTTCAATAATATTAACACTGCGCAACAGGCTTGGGCGCATTTATTTGCCTGTTTTGGTCAGAATGACCTTTACAATGAGTTTGTTAATGGTAATGACCCTTGCCTAGGTGCTTGTACCGATGAATGTAAAAACCATTGGGAAAACCCAAGTGAATTAATAATTAATGAAGGCGCATGGTCGCCGACAAATAATCCGCTGGACCAGTGGGGAACGTACTATCAATACGTAAGGGCTGCAGATATTTTTCTGGCAAATATCGACAATGTACCCATTCCTGCAACACAGGCTGCTTATTATAAAACTCAGATTCCACTTTACAAAGCGGAGGCCCGGTTTATAAGGGCGTGGGAATATTTTCAGTTGTTCAGGACATACGGCGCCGTGCCATTGATCAATACGGCTCTAACTCCCAATCAAGCTTTAGGTTCAAAAATAGCAAGGAACTCCGTTACAGATGTAGTTAATTACATTACCTCTGAATGCGATGCGATCTCGTCAATTTTACCTTTATCTTATGCCAACGACCCATCAAATGAAGGCAGGATTACGCAGGGGGCTGCTTTAGCATTAAAGGCCCGCACCTTACTTTATTATGCCAGCCCTTTATTCAACGGAAATACAATGTATGCTTCTGTTAAAAATTCAGACGGCACGCAACTCTTTCCACAAACCTATGATAACAATAAGTGGTTATTGGCTGCTAATGCAGCTAAAGCAGTATTAGATTTGGGCGTGTACCAACTGTATCAGCCAGATCCAGCAAATCCCGTTGATAATTATGCCCGGTTATTACACGTGAATACAGTGAAACCATCCTCCCTTTGATATTAGGAAGTACCCGGAATTGTGAGGGGAACTATTTGCCCAATGGCAGGGACCCAAACGCTTGTTACGGAAATGGTAAAATGAGCGTATTCCAGGAATTGGTTGATGCTTATGAAATGAATAACGGACATCCTATTACCGACCCTCAATCCGGTTATAATCCCAATGGCGTTTGGAACGGCACGATTTGGGATGGCTTAGCATTTACACCGGTGAGTAACGTTTCAAACATGTATCTGAACAGGGATCCGAGATTCTACGCCACCATATTTTTTCAAAACGATGTATGGGCTTATCAAAATAATTCCCGCCCGCTTGAATATGCCTGGTGGCAGAATAATAATGGTGCAAGTGATGCATGGCCCAAGGGAGGAACAAATTGTGAAACCGGATATAACTGGAGAAAATGGAGCGATCCGAACGTTAATTTAAAGGCGGGTAATACTAACGCCAACAGAAACTTTCCACTTATACGCCTCGCTGAAATGTATTTGAATTATGCTGAAGCCATGAACGAATATTTAGCGTCCCCAACAAGCGATGTCTATAATGCTATAAATATGGTAAGAGGTCGGGTATCCATGCCGGGCTTGCCCATAATCGCTTCGGATAATACAAAAGCAGGTATGCGCTTAAGGATACAAAACGAAAGACGGGTGGAGTTTGCGTTTGAAAATCAGCGTTTTTGGGATGTTCGTCGCTGGATGATTGCCCAGCAGGTTGATAACGCTGTTATGCATGGCCTAAATGCAAGGCCAACCCCTCAACAGCTTAACGCTACTGGTCTTGACGTTAATAGTTATGCTGCCGGCCTTGCAGTATTTTATCAGGTGGTACCTGATCAGACGAGAATCTTTCAACCTAAACATTATCTTTTTCCAATTCCACAATCTGAGATTGATATTGACTCTGAACTTAAACAAAACTATGGTTGGTAAGTTGCACAGGTAAATCAATGTTTTGCAAATTGGCGACGACGCGGACCATAACGAACTGTATGCGGCGTTGATCTATTTGAAAAACAATTTTGAAAATCCACCTAAGGTCCAACCAGGTTATAACGTGAATCAATTAATTGATTCACGTTATAACCTTAACATCTTCCGAAATTATTGTACGCAGAGTTTAATGCTCTTCTTTACAATTCCCATTTGATTGGCACCTAATATCACATAAAGTTCTACTTTTCAATGATTTACAAAACAGTTCGAAAATCAAGTTAGGTCGACCAGACAAGATTCGAACTATTGTTATTTGCTGATAAACAACAATTTACAGTCCTATTTTTAGCTATTTAAGGCAAAATATATCCTTATTTTTTAATAAAAATTATAATTCCAGGATAGTAACAGAAATTATTGAACTCTTCTAGATTGCCCTAATAACACACTCCATCATAATCAAAGTCATTGGCCATTGACCATTGACCACCAAACATTCCTGAAAGATGAAAGCCTTGCGGTCAAGGTATTTTATATAAAACAGATCATTTTTCCTCTTCCATGCGGTCAAAACCCAATGTCCTTTATCATAAGGATGAAAAATGATGAGGTTTGCCTGCATGCCTATTGCGTTTAGATCATTAATTCACTTTATTAATGGTAAGCAGGTACTTTACCATCTTGAGCTAATACGCCGAAACCTATGTTTAACCAAATAATTAATATACTAGTTTTTTTCATTGTGATTTGGCACGATGTTTTTGATGTTCTTAGAACGGAAATGGAGTTGCATTTGGCAAAAATATGGTCGGTTATTATTTGTTTGAAGTCCAAATCTTTATTTGTTTGATTTTTGATCGACCTTCCGAAAATAAAGAGAGACCTCTAGCTTCTTTGTCCGGATAAATCATGGTAGAAATAACTTTTTCCCCATCATTTCCAAATACCTCGAGTGATGATTTATCAAGTAATACCTTAATTTTCACAACCCCGTTGACTGGTTTCATGGGTGCTGTTTGAATAAGGTTCACAGACGATTTATTGGCTTTCTCGGAACCTGTACAGTCTACAAAAAGCATTTGCTTTTCGGCATCGTAACCAACAACAACTTTTTTGTCAGTTCCCGATTCTTCAGCAACATTAAAGCCGATCTTTTTAGCTTTTTGCAGAACTATTTCAGCGTTAATCCAATAACTATTACTGTTCACCGGCAGCGTTAAGGTTGTATTGTCGATGTTAACGTTCTTTTTTTCTATCAGACTAACCTTAGCGTCTTTAGCAAACGCACCTGAAACTAAAGCTGAGGGTAATTGATTTAGTATTAAGCCATCTGCTGTTGATGTCAAAGACAAATCACGTGGGATAGACATTTGACCTTTCCAGGGGTAGGTTTCGGGCCGGCCATTTTGAAGCCATCCAATCAGTATTGTCTTGTTTTGTGGCGCATTCCGCCAGGCAATAGCAGCGTAAAATGCATCACCATAATCAACCGTTAATACCTTGTCACTTGTGTAATTATTTTTGAAAGTAATACCGTCAAAATCGCCCACAAAATATTGCATCAGCGGGCCATGTTCGCCGCCTGATGAAACAAATAATACCCATTTGATTTTTGATGGATCGCCATCAACTGTTAGCGGAAGCAGGGATGGACATTCCCAACCATTCGTGGTAAATCCTGAAGGTCCAAAGTCACTGAGTTTGGTCCAATCCTTTAAATTTTTAGATCCGTAGATCCTTATTTTATGGTCGTTAACCAGCGACACGGTCATTATCCATTCTTTTGTGGGCGAATACCAAAAAACGTTAGGATCGCGAAAATCATGCAGATTTAAGTCGATCACCGGATTTTCTTTATATTCTGTATAAGACAATCCGCCATCATTACTGTAAGCGACATATTGCGATTCCTTGTGCTGTTTAGGCTGATCAGCGGTAAAAATCGCTACGATGGGCGGCTTGTCATTTAAGCCAAAACCGCTGGAATTATTTTTATCAAGCACCGCAGAACCTGAAAATATCCAGGTGGTGGTATCTTTAGTGACTACTTCTGGAATAGCCACAGGAAGATTTTTCCAATGTAAAAGATCCTTACTGATGGCATGGCCCCAACTCATATGGCCCCATTTATTTTCAAAAGGATTGTGTTGATAATAAAGATTGAATTGACCATTTAAAAATAACAGCCCATTTGGATCATTTGTCCAGTTAGTAGGTGGGGAAAAATGATATAAGGGACGCCATTGAGGAGTAGGCGTTACTTCTTGCTGTGAATAACCAGCCGCTGCCAAAAAAAGGAAGCAGATACATAAAATTATTTCTTTTTTCATCGTTGAATGATTTATTATTAATAGTTAGTTACTTATCTTGGTAATACAGACGGTATACTTTGTTCTGTTGCTGCGTAGCTTTTTGCATTTTGAAATCCATACCAGTAAGTGGTAGCGGCAAAATCTGCAAAACCATTTTCCCAACCCAGCGTTTCCAGGCTATAACGGAATGATTTCTTAAAAGGCACCGCATCCAGGTTTCTTGTACGAGTAAAGGTGTTGTACCCATATGAGTCTGGATTATCTGCTCGCGGCGCATTTGCAAATGGTGTTTGATACAATACTACGGGCGCCCAAGAAGTGTTGTAATAATCTTCCGTGCCAGTGCCATACTCGTCTGGAAAACTAGCATTGTCGACCCATATCTTTTGATCGCCCTCGCCATACCATTTATGCATATGATTGTAAACCGCAAAGGTATCGCCAATAAAAACGCCCTTACCGACTATGCTGTTGAAATTCCAATCTGTTGGCCTATCCGCCTCACTCTGTTTAATGGCTACATTGTTTTCGCTTCTCCAGTCCGCATGAAAATACATTGTATTCTTGTCCCACCTATATTTGGCAGTTATCGCTTTTACCGCAATAATGACGTTAGCGATACCTTTATTAATAATGGTTATTTTGGCGAAATTCCTGTAGGGTATTACCCAATTACAAGTCAGCGTGCCATCTTTACCTACCGAACGATACCAACTTTTTAATGGATGACTACCAACCCCGCTTCCGAAGAAATCCCCCAACGGGCACCAAACGGTCTGTTTTCCATCAAATTCTATTTTGAGAATTGTTGAACGTAGTGCCTGTTCATAATTTTCATTTGTGTATTTTTGTAACTTAATGATAAGATAGCGAATAGCCGAATTCCCAGTGGGCAAACTCATAGCTGATTCCGTGTTAGGCAGAATTGTCTTATTAATCACGGTTTGCGCATCTTTTACTATGCTATCAGGATGTAACAATTTGTAATTAACAAAACTGATTGTATTTTTAAGTGCTTTTAGATCACTGGTTTTAAATGTTTTTACGCTTGTGCCTTTTTTGTAGGTTCGATAGTTAATCTGGTAGTATCTTGGCTGGTTATCAGGATCTTTATCTTCAAAAGTTATTTTACAGTGATTCGCGTAAGGGATAGGTAAATACAGCGTGCTTCCTCCTTTTTCTTTTGCTTCGTAGCTCGAATGGGGTTCTAACAGGGCTTTTCCTAATTTCAGGCCGGACTGCATCAAGTCATACGCCGGGATGATTAATGCCGGATCAGGTTTGCCATCAAGATAAATTCTTAAAATGCCGTTTCTACGGAAAGTGGTTAGCCAAAATCTAACTACAGCCCCTGGTCCATCCACATCCATCATCACGTGTTCAAGGCGGTCATTAACATCTTCCGTCCTAATATATTGGGATCTGTCATCGTTTGCGAACCATCCGGGTAATTCTGGTGATATGGATTTCCGGTCATAACTGCTGGCTTGCATTTCTGTGTAATACGGACTCGGCCACTCCGCAACTGAGGCATTGTTGATCATCTCAAGACAAAGCGTTTTTAAATTAACTTGCTTTTGTCCAAAGCAGGTTAAACTAAATATTATAAACAATCCTAAACACAATACTTTTGATTTCATATTTCTAATGAATTTAATCGATGAACTATTCACATAATATAAACAGTTCATCGATCAGCATTTTAAACATTTTACCAACCAGGATTTTGCTTATATAGCCCTTTGCTAAAATTGATTTGAGCTTGAGAAATCGGCAAATATTCGTCCCGGTTTTTTGTAAACTGTGCCGAGGCCAAATGCGCCGTACGGGTCTTTTCGATAGCAAAATAACTATTCAGATAATTTGCAGCAATACCCCAGCGTACCAAATCAAAAAAACGGTAACCTTCCATAGCAAATTCCAGCCTACGTTCAAACATCAAAGCCTGCCAGGCATAAGCATTTGTCCAGCTACAATTTACCCCTGGCTTATAAATGTCCATGTTATAATTGGATGTTGGTGTACCATCGGCCTGTTTTAACAGTGCAGTACTATTCATCGCACGTTGTCTTACCATATTAATCAATGGGAGGGCTGCTGTTTCCTGGCCCATCTGTATTAAAGCCTCTGCTTTCATCAAAAGCACATCAGCATAACGGATAATTTCCCAGTCTTTGGAACTTGACATGAAAGGCGGAAACCTTGTGAATGTGGGATCTGTATAAGCAACAACCTCTTTCATACTTAATAAATAGCCATAGCTTTGTGGGTCACGCGCAAAAGCATCGGTAAATAATAAATTAGTCTGATATTTATAGGGATGGCCTGGTAAAGCAACGGTATGATCAAGCCTTGGATCAAAAGTATTTGTTTGATAATCTCCTGTTTGCACCACATCATTGTTATTAAACGTGGCAAATTCTGGTAAACCTGTTGCATCAGTTTTAAAAGCATTTACCATATTATCACTCGGGACATGGAACCCACAGCATCCATATTGTGCAACCATCGGGTAATTAAGACACTGTCCTGCTGCAATCCTGCCCAATGGAGTGTTATCATTTTTGGAATATTCTATGGAGAATACACTCTCTGCCGAGTTGCCGTCCTGTGGCAGGAAGTTATCAGCGAAATCAGGATCTAAACTGTATTTGCCGGAATTAATCACACTGTCGCAATAGGTGTTTACTTCAGCTAGCTTGGTTTGATCAATACCGGTGACATTGTGCAGCGCATCTTGAGTATATGCCTGGTACAAAAGCGTTTTTGCTAGATAAGCTTGCGCGGCACCTTTCGTTGCACGCCCGACCTGACTTTGGTTGACCGGCAAATTTGCAGCAGCAAACTGGAAATCGCCGGCAATTTTTGTCCATAACTGGTCGCTGGTTAAAGCAACGTTTGATACAGCTCCATAACTGGCTGCTGATTTTTGCAGTGTTTCATCTATATAGGGAATCTGATTAAACAATATTTTCAATAAAAAATAAAAATGCCCTCTTAAAAATTTCAATTCGGCCTCTCGCTGAACCTTTAGCGGATAATTAGCCAGTGTTTGCCCTTCTACAAGAGTTAAAGCCGTGTTACACCGGGCAATACCCACATACAGTTGATAGAAAACCTGGTCGCCTGAAGTATTAGTAGTTACAGCAGCAGAAAAGGTTTCATATTGATTATATTCGGGAACATCTCCAGGTCCTCCGCCGCCTTTGTACGCATCGCCGCTCCGGAGACTCCCATATGCCCACATGCTGCTGTAAGGATAATAATAATAATCATTACCCAGATAGGAATAAGCGGCAATCACCATAGCGTCGGTATTTGCAGGTGTTGCTAGATCGGCCTCAGAAATAACGCCTTGAGGATTTTCATTCAAATATTTTTTACAAGAAGCTAATGTTATACTTAGTATAAGCAGTGCTATATATTTAAAATTTTTCATGTTCAGTTTTTTATTAGTAACTAAAATTAACACCGATGGTGGTGATGACCGGAATTGGATAAGCATTACCCGGGTTTTCAGGATCTGGTCCGGTGTACGATGAACTCTTAAATTTCAGCAAATTACTGGCCTGTATGTAAACCGTTGCACGTTGTAGTTTGACATTTTTAATCGTATTTTTAAGGTTGTAAGACAATTGAATATTCCTCAACTTCAAGTAGGATCCGCTTTCCAGGAAATAAGTAGAATACCTGCCTTCATCGTTATTATCTACCAGTGTCAACGCCGGAATAGTTGATTTAGGGTTTTCAGGTGTCCAGGCATTTAACACCCTTGTTCCCCAATTTGAGCCAGGTGCCAGGGAAGTAAAGTCTGTTAAATATTTATAAGAGTTGTAAACCTGACCGCCTTCTACTCCCTGGAAAAAGAAAGTTAACGATAGATCTTTATAACCAATTGAAGTGTTTAAACCATAGGTAAAATTAGGGTCGGAGTTACCAATGTATTGCTCGTCATCCTGATTAATAACGCCATCATTGTTCAAATCCTTGTATCTGATACGGCCAAGTCCTTTGCCTGGCTGAGCAGCAGAATTATTCACTTCAGCCTGGCTTGTAAACAACCCCTCAGTTACATATCCAAATTCAGAGTCAGGCGAACGTCCTAATATTGTCTGTGTTGTACCATTGCCAGGGTAACCGTTGATAGCAGCAGCTGGTAACTTAGTTATTTTAGCCCTATAAGCGGCTATATTACCTGTTACACTGAAATTAACATCGTGGGTAATATTACCACTGTAGGCTAACAACGTTTCGAAACCTTTCACATTTTCTGAGGCACCGTTATAATATTCGTTACCTCCCTCGCCAAGCACTGCCAGGTATGGTGGGTTTATTAAAATGTTAGTTGTGTTTTTGTTAAATACGTCAACTGAGCCAGACACTTTATTACCAAACAATCCAAAGTCCAGACCCAAATTATTTTGGGTAGTAGTTTCCCATTTTAACTCAGGATTACCAGTTTGTGTTGAAGTATATCCTGAAGGCAAGGCACCTGAACCAACCCCGTTAATATCATAAGCGCTACCACTATCTCCATTAAACGCACCTCTATTCCCATAGATTGACTGATATAGCGAGTATGTTGCATTATTGGCTATGTTCTGATTACCGGTTTGACCCCATCCATAACGAAGTTTTAGGTCGGATATAAAAGGAACGTTGTCTTTTATGAAATTTTCCTGGCTAATTCTCCAGCCTACTGATGCTGCCGGAAAATAAGCATAACGGTTATCCTCACCAAACTTTGAAGACCCATCACGTCTTAAAGTGGCAGATGCCAAAAATTTATCGTCAAAAGAATAATTTACTTTTCCAAAGTATGACAGTAAAGCATCGCTACTTCCCCCACCATTTGCAAGCAAGTCGACAGTGCTCGAGCTTAAATAAGCATAGTCAAAATTGGTAAGCGTTAGGCCTTGTACGTTGGCGTTAAAATTTTGGTATTTGTCTTTTATATTTTCTTCACCCAACAGGAAATTAAATTTGCTCTTTTTAACGGTCAAATCATAAGTCAATTGGTTTTGCCAAGTTTCAGTTAAGGCATAATCAGAGGATTGTGCTGCGATAGTTCTGGTATCTGATAAAAATCCTGCAGTATATGGCAATTGTAATGACCTTAAATAATCTCCGGAAAAGTCAGCTGCGTAAGTAGTTTTAAAATGGAGATTCTTCAAGATCGCGAAGTCTAGGTAAACATTCCCGAAAACCCGTCCAAAGGCATTTACATTTTGCTTATTATCTTCTATTTCTCTTACTGGATTATCTCTGTCATCCATTCCGGCAATAGGGCCGCCCCATCCAACTCCATCCACTGTATGAACAGGTATAACAGGATTTTCAATTAATGAAAGTAAAGTTATGCTGCTAATAGGCAATATGGGGTCTTTCATATAAGTAGCCGACATAGTTTCGCCAATCTTTAACCGGTCGTTAAAAAAGCTATAATCTGAATTATATCTGGCTGTATATTTGGTGTCGCCGGATTCTTTGATAATATCCTGATTATTATAATAGCCTAATGAAAACAGAGAATTAGAATGTGAGGTTCCGCTCGATACCGATAAATTATAAGATTGTAATATAGAAGGTTGAGAAATCTCGTTAAACCAGTTTGTATTGGCAGATTTCATGGTATTGGCTGGTGGATCTATATATGGACTAATATTCACGCCATATAAGATCGGATTATTATAGTTGTGATTCCAGTTATAGGTATATACCCCGTTAAATTCATTTGGGTTCACTTGTTGCCCAGCGGCGGTATCAGGCCCAAACCGGTCATCATTTACCTGTGCCTGCCAATAAGCTTTGCCATGTTGTTCAGCATTCAGCGGTGATAACTTGCTGTTATAGTACTGAAGAGAAGTAGATGCATCAAAATTTATCCTTGTAACACCATTTTTTCCCTTTTTAGTGGTGACAATAATAACCCCGGCAGCGGCCCTTGAACCATAAATACTGGCTGCCGATGCGTCTCTCAACACCTGGATAGATTCGATATCGTCCTGATTAATTTCCTGTAAACCACGTTGAGTAGGAATACCGTCAATAATATATAGCGGATCGTTATCATTTAAAGTAGTAGTTCCGCGCACTCTTACAGTTACGGCACCATTTGGTGATCCATCAGCAAATATTGTTAATCCTGGAACCCTTCCCTGCAACGCTTTCATTGGGTTGCCTTCCGGAATATCTTTTATGTCGTTAATATTTACAACTGATACGGCACCTGTAAGATCCTTTTTCTTTTCAGATGTATAACCTGTTACAATAACTTCGTTAAGGTCATTTGATCCATCCTGAAAATTAATTTGGAGGCTTGTTGTTGAAGCTGTAATTTTTGAGGTAATAGGTTTATAGCCTATATAAGAAAAACGAAGTGTTTGACCGTTTTCGGCTTGGATATGAAATTTACCATTTATATCCGTCGTGGTGGATTTCTTCGTTTCCATCACAACAACCGTTACCCCTGGCAGTGTTTGCGCGTTCTTATCAGTTACTATACCGCTAATTGATCGCGATTGTGCATAGCTTCCCAATGCAATTACGAGCAATAAGGAAGATAAAAGTAATAGTTTTCTCATTATGTGAATTTTAATTGGTTGTATATTGATATTTAAAACATTTCATTTTTAAATTTTTCGTATTCTTCTAACCGATACTCCGGACATCCTCCTTTCTTTGTTGCTATAAATGCGCCCATCGCTATCGCATTTTTTAATATCGATTCAGAATTTTTCATTAAATGATGGTTTGCAATAAAAGCAGCCAGAAATGAATCGCCGCTTCCAATAGTATCCTTTACTTTTACTTCTGTGCCCCCAACATGTGTAACGTCGTCGTTTTTGTAATAGGAAGCACCTGATTCACCTTTTGTAATCAATACTTCTTTTACATCAAAGCGTTCCATAATGTAATAGACCTGACTTGCTTCATTACCCAACGAGCCTTGAAAAAGAATCTGAACCATTTCTAGTTCTGCTTGGTTAAACTTCACGATGTCCGCCATTTCTAATAAAGTTCTTAGTATATTTTTCTCAATAAATGGCGGCCTTAAGTTAATATCGAATACTTTGATGGCATCAGTTTCTAGTAGTCGAAAAAGGGTACTCCTTGTCAAATCATTTCTGGAGGCAAGGCTCCCAAAAATGAAATAATTACTTGCATTAATTGCTTCCGTTAACAAGTGGTTTTGTTCTATAAAATCCCAAGCTACAGGATAGTTAATTTCATACGTCACCTCATTACCATTATTCATTTTTGCAATGACTTCACTAGTAGGATATTTTTCGTCAAGCTGAATCAAATGGCTTGCTATGCCCCAACCGGCCAACAATTCTTTTAATTTGTAGCCTGCAAAATCATTTCCTATCCTACTTGCTATAGCACTTACTAATCCTAGTTTATTAAGATGATAGGCAACATTTAAAGGTGCTCCTCCTGGTTGCGGGCCTTCAGGAAGCATATCCCATAAAATCTCGCCATAACACATAGCCTGTAAATTTTTAAAATTGTTATCCATCATCTGTTAATGCATTAAAATATTGGTTTCTATTTGTTCTAGTGATTTGCCTTTAGTTTCCGGCATCCAGCGCCAAACAAAAATTAGTTGTAATACCATCATCGAAGCAAAAAAGAAAAATGTAGTTGCTCCACCCAGATTTTCAGCAAACCAAGGAAAACTGAATGCAATCAGGGCCGCCATTATCCAATGTGTTGAACTACCGAGAGTTTGGCCCTTTGCACGTATTTGATTAGGAAATATTTCAGATATAAACACCCAGATTACTGCTCCCTGAGAAAAAGCAAAAAAAGCAATAAACACCATTATATAAGCAGGAATCGCAAATCCGGAAAAATTTCCGGAATAAAATGTTATGGCAACCAATAATAGTGACACTATTAAGCCTGTCGAACCAATTAACATCAATACTTTTCTTCCAACTTTATCAATAATATTGATAGCCAGCAATGTGAAAATAAAATTCACCATGCCAATTCCCAGTGTGGAAAGTAAAGAGGAGTGAGCCCCTAACCCTGCCATTTCAAAAATCCTGGGCGCATAATAAATAATTGCATTAATCCCGGAAACCTGATTAAAAAAGGCGAATAACATTGCTAAAATCACTGGCTTTTTGTATTGTGCCGTAAATAAACTTTCAGCATTTCGCCTGGGTGAACTATCCAATTTTGAATTGCGAATAGAAGTAAGTTCTTCATTGAAGTTTAACGGATTAATGATTTTAAGAATAGCTAATGCTTTTTCAAAATCCATTTTTTTTAGAATCAGCCAGCGGGGGCTTTCAGGAATAAATCTGATCAACATAAGAAAAATTAATGATGGAACAGCCTGAACACCTAGCATCAAACGCCAGGAGGCGTCACCCAGCTGACTGATTAAATAATTGGACAAATAAGATATCAGGATGCCTAATACGACGTTAAACTGAAATAGCCCTACCAATCTTCCCCTCTTATCGGCAGGCGAAACTTCCGATATATAAATTGGCGCGGTTACCGATGAAGCGCCAACACCCAAGCCACCTAAAAAACGAAAAACCATGAAAATGTACCAATTGTCAGCAAGCGCTGTTCCTAATGAGGCAAACAAGTAAGCTATCGCTACAAAATATAAGGTGTTTTTTCGGCCGAAATAATCAGATGGGCGTGAACCAAGCAACGATCCGATGACCGTTCCAATTAAAGCGATAGAAATGGTTAGTCCATGTTCAAATACGGACAAATGCCAAAATTGTTGAATAGACTTTTCAGCTCCGGAGATCACTGCTGTATCAAAGCCAAATAAAAAGCCGCCTAAAGCGACGACCATGGACCAAGCCATGACAGAACTTTTACTCATATAGGAATAATTATAATTGGATTTACGGCTGCAATATATAGTGGTTAAATCTCCGCCGTAATTAATTTTATTTCAAAACTCTTCAAATTTGAAACATTATATAAACTACTGCAATACAATGATTTATGAAATTAATTAACGATATGAAATTTGGCATCTTCTGCCTCGTTACATTAAATCTTCGGTCCTGTTACATTATTACAAGGCAACGTTGAACTGTGAAATAGATTTATTTTGCTTTAGGGATTACTTTATTTACATTTAAATAACAATTCCATTATAAAACCAATTTTATCTAAAAATTCTGATGCAGTTAAACAGTGAAAAGCCGGCGTTAGCTTTGGCTAAGCTCTCTTTAAACTTATTATTTTTTGCGATTT
>Ga0302300_1000870_pt1 | contig 18700 bp, 14 predicted proteins | sample III_Palsa_E1_1_FD_198756 | JGI IMG/M metagenome (GOLD analysis project Ga0302300, IMG submission 198756) | Peat permafrost microbial communities from Stordalen Mire near Abisko, Sweden - III_Palsa_E1_1 | ecosystem: Environmental > Terrestrial > Soil > Palsa > Peat permafrost | place: Sweden... | reverse complement strand
ACATTAATAACATGGTTTACATTAATAACATGGTTTACATTAATAACATGGTTTACATTAATAACATGGTTTACATTAATAACATGGTTTACATTAATAACATGGTTTACAATAATAACATGGTTTACAATAATAACATTGTATTATTCTAATTTGATATAAAATGATGACTATAATAGTTATTAAATATGTGGGTGGATGGTGGTGATGATAATAGTAATGATGTACACAACTTTATTAGTTATTTAGAGGACAACAATGTTTGTTTGAGACATACAACACCACATAAAGAGTGGTTATTAATAAAGGATGATGGATATTTGAAGGCACAGTACACATTACAACTAAATGAGAATGTGCGTCCACACGTGATACCCATTAAAGGTGTGTACTTTCAACTCGACTACTTGAGACCAAAGAAACCAACAGTTGGAAAAGCTACATTTATCGATTTATGGTTGTCACCAGATATATTATCGTCAGTGCCAGGTTTTATCATTCACCCAAATGCGTGGTGTTATGGTATTGATAACACAAAATTACAATATGGAAGTGGTATATTGACTCATTACAGTAATTGTACTTTACAAACAATACAACAAAATATAGATTATAATCGATGTAATAACAAGAGAAACGAAATTATATTACCAATGGACATTCCAATTCAACACGTGAAAGAAATAAGTTACTTTTGGTGACTCATGACATATGTTTTACCTTATAGTAAGGTAAATTATATATTATACTGTTAATATTAACATATATTAAGAAGTTTGTAACTGTAGTGCTATTTTCCTCTCCTCTGTGTTAATAACACAAAATAACTATCTTATCTTTGGTTGTTTAAATGATGGTTCCTTGAATGGGTTATAGATATTTTTACTTCACAGTGAAGTAACAAAAGTATTGTTGGTAGATGGAATATTAGTTAAATGTGTTTTTAATTATGGTGGTGACAGATTTGGTTAGTTGTGGTTGACCGAAGAAGTAGTGGCTGCATCTTGAGGTAAATTATTACTACCATAATACGTAACATAGGTAATGGGCCATTGGGAAGGCAATACAATGTTCATATCGGTTTGATACTGTTGTGATACTATACCATCTTGACTGGCATGAAAGATTATCATTGGAAAGATAGAGTTGTGAGCCATATATCTCCATTGACTGCGAATGGGAGTGATACCATTGTTAATGGGATCAATGGCGTTATTCTCAGCCTGTATAACCTGTTGACTGACAGGATAGTAATTCTCAACAGATAACATTAACAGATAATATTAACAGGAATAGGAAACCAAGGTCACCCAATGATTTGAGATATGAGGTAGGAAATAAACATCTTAACAGTGGTGTATTGAAATGACAGTAATGTTTGGTTAGATTGGCTAACAAGCACATCCTTACCCACTGTTGGGTAGTAATTATTCCAATAGTCTCTCTCTCTCCCAGCAAAAATTATTGCACCTTTAAAAATATGTTTTGGATATGGTTTAGTTTGTGTAATACAATAATAAACAAAGATAGCTCCCATATGTTCCAATCTAACAAATATGGTTTGGTACCTTTGGTCATGACAGTATTAATAAGCTGTAGTAAATTGGTGTATAATGTGGGAAAAGATAAGTCGGGTATTGTGTTTGGGTTATAATGTTCGGGATATGGAGCACAGGGGTATACGCCTTTATAGTTATATAGAACTAAATTGTATTGACAACTTAACTGTTTAATAAGTTGTGGAGGCCAATTTTTAATACCCAGCCGCGAAACCAACATTAAATACAATCCAATCATCGTGACCATTATTTATAATTTGGTATTGGGTATCATCTATAAGTTGTATATTGTTGTTGATCATGTCGTTGTTTTATAATCTCTGTATATTTTTGTTTTAATATTTTTGTGTATTGAACTAACAAACACCAATTTGTTCTTACACTCATAGAGTATAATTATGTTCTTTACAATTTTAATATACTATTATGTGTTTGAAGGTGTATTTTTGTTATATTCTGTAACGAATAATCTTTACTTGTGTATAACCTTTAACCTCAGTGTAAATTTATTTTTATATCCTTTACATCTATGTACTCATACATATACGTCTTACCTCTATTAATAATTGTATACTTTTTGTTATAAAAGATAATCATAACAAAAATTTTATATTAGGGGTCAAAATTGTAAGATTTGGTATCAAAAGTGCAGACTATAACCTAATTACATTAAATGCTAAAGCACTGTCTATTATATAGTATGAAAGATAGTTTATTTTTATAGTCTATATAACTCTTTAACGTGAAACAATACATATTTACTTTCTTACTATTTTGTGAAGAATAAAAATATATACTTACTATAATGTGTAGTAAGTATATATTTAATATTTGTTATCATATCCCATAATTATGTTCGTTGAGTAAATCCTATATTACGTTAATAATCATCCTGATTATAAAAATAAATTATCTTTCTTACTATTTAATAGACGGTATTTCAACATTTAATGTAATTAGGTTATAGTCTGCATTTTTGATACTAAATCTTACAATTTTGACCCCTAATATAAAATTTTTGTTATGATTATCTTTTATAACAAAAAGTATACATCATTTAGTAGTATTGAGTTTATGTTGTAGTAATAACTATAACTAAACAGTAATTAATAAAATGTAGATATTAACATATAATGTAAACATGAGGTATGTAACTATCTCTATTTATTTATACACGTAACAATTATATGTTATGAGAAGACATTAAACAATTTAATATTTTGTGTGAAGATAAGTAAGATACTATAAATAAATACATAATAGTACAATAGTTAAATTATAACTTCGTTGTTCATGTAATTAACAACAAATAAAATACTATAGTTATTGTTTAACACAATTATTTTCTTTTATTCTTTTCTATTACTATCCATAATAGTAATAAATTATATCTTGTAAAATTACCATTACAAACATTATGTTAATTACAATATTGGTATAGTATACATTATAGATAATAATCTAGTATATTTACAATAAATATTCATATTATTAATATACTTAATGAATAAGAAGACAAAAGAATGTAATACGTAACAGATAAAGATACTATATGAATTATCTTTCACGAAGGGTAATTCATACATGTAAATGTTATATCGTGTATTAGTTTTATAATTTAATAACATAGTTAATTAACAACATATTGTATGTTGTTAAAGTAATATCACTGATAGGTTATGATGATAAGATACAATATATAGCGTGTCAAATTAAAATATGTATATATTGTTTACTTGTTGACACCGTATATTTGATTACAATATATAAAATTTAAGTTATCCTCTGATACACTCTATAGTATACATAGTGTGTTCAGATATTAATTATGGTATACATTTTTTAAAAAAGGTAAAGATAGTAAAAAATTTTATATTAAGTATAGGAATTGTAAGATTTGGTATCAAAAGTGCAGACTATAACCTAATTACATGAAATACTGATACACCATATGTTACATATACACTTAATAACATTTATTTTCATAGTCTATTTTGTTAATTTAATACATTGTAATAATATTATGTATTACCATTATTGTTATTAATAAAATGTAATTCGAGAATAGCAAATTAAATCATATATATATATATATATTTCAATAATAGAACAATATTTATCTCACTATATTATGTAGTGAACACACATACATACACTTTTTTATCTGAATACAATATGTGGAATACCGAAGTGTATAACACACCAAATTAATACTATTTACTATGAAAATAATTTGTTTAACTAAAAGTGTAATAGCGTTTATAGTATTATTTCATATAATTAAGTTATAGTCTGCACTTTTGATACCAAATCTTACAATTCCTATACCTAATATAAAATTTTTTACTATCTTTACCTTTTTTAAAAAATGTATACCATAATTAATATCTGAACACACTACTTGTTCATGTATGTACATAATAACTAATATTATTAATATATATTAACTAAACCTGGTAATAGTAGTAGTACTTGTACTTATATGTGAGTAATTATAAAATTGTAGTAACATATGATGTGTACAAAAGATTGTTAAATAATTATAAGTTACTTATTACACTTATGTTTGGTTGTAACCATTGTGTAATATGAATACATACATGTAGATATAAAGGTATATATATATATTCACTATAGCAAACATATTGTAATTGAATATTTTATCCAATCTTATTATGTTTACAATTATGAATAAATATATGTTCGTTATCCAACTATAATAATAATATTAACAAGATTGATACTATTATTATTATAAGTTAATATTCAACTAATTTGTTACAATATGTAACAAATACCAAATTTTTACAATATACCATTTATACGTAGACAGCAATGATACATATTTATATTATCTCTCTCTAATAATAATTTAAATATATTACATACCAGTTCACATTGTTATATAATACCTATTATAATATATACATTAGTAATAAATAGTTTAACATGAGATAGTATCACAATACAAAAAATAGTATGTTAATGTTCTACTACAAACTAAATAAAATGTAAATTTGTACATATAATACACATCTCAACTGTACATGTAGTTTGTATATACACACACTTACTCTAATAAATACATATTTGATATGTATTCGTGTTATTTCATCACATATTAATAATGTCGTGATCATATGACTTTACACCATAATGAGTTGCACATCCCCGGTTATTCCCAGAAGATTTATCACCCTTTTCGTGCTGTAAACCCCATTCGTCCTTGATATTCGAAATGAATCTACCAAGTGATTTTTCGCTAATTAGCGATGCGTCTCGATTCCTCTTATAGTACTGTTCATCATCAGCAAACTTCGAGAAATTTGCAAAGATAACTGGGAACTCCTCTTGATACAATGGATCAACATTTTCAAAATCTACCCTCCTCAATAGAAAGTTAGCAATAAATATTTTGTTTTTGGGCCATTCTGGATTTACGGTACCAATATGTGAAATGGGTGATGGTGACATTGTTGGGACAACTAGTTTTTTACTTCTACCTCTTCTCCTCTCAGATGGGGTTGAAGTTATGGGTCTAATATTAGTTCTGCGATAAACGTCGTTATTGCCAACAGGAGTAGTAGAGTTAAAAGAGAGTGATAATGGCAACGAAATAGTTTGCAATTGTGTTGTAGATAAAGAAACAGATTGAAATTGTTGAGTAGTTGCAATAAGACCAGAAGATGATAATGATGATTGAGTTAGTGATAGAGGTAGTGGTAATGTTATGTTTGGTATGTTGTTACGTTTGTGCACATCCTTGGCAAAGCGGATACTTCTATAGAAGAATGCAGCGCTATATTCGTTTTGGTTATAATTAAAATAGTGATCATTATCCACCTTATGAAGGTCTAGGTACCACACATTATCCTTATACTGTGGACTATCTATCACAGGAAAACTATCTCCCTCAAGAATTAATACCGAATTGTTATAGTGACAATTACCATCAATATTCCTCATACTACTTCTGTCAAAATAATCCATTAGTACACTAGGTTTGATGATGATATCACTAGCAACATTCTTAACGATAATAATCCGCCTATCTCTGAAGGAGCAGCTTAGCTTCATATCAACATTGTTTTCTAACACTGTGGGTTCGATAACTTCAGCAATATCACCATATGTATTGATATACAAACCAGATAAAATTTTCCTACTATTAAAGTCTCCACCCAGCATTATAATACGTGGATACAATGGATCTGCAAGTATGGATGCACCTATCACATCTTTCAACATACAAAGATTAGTATTATTGCATCCCGCCATTTGTGTTAGTAGACGATTAAAGTTAGTCGTATCAGCAGCATACTTAACATTTTGTTTACAAAAAGTTCGAATATTATCATCACTACATCTTTGATGTTTTGTTAGAGTTTGTAGATTATGGGAAAGATTATTATCAACACCAATAATAAAATGTTTGTTTTCCATATTTTGACGTACAATATCCTTCTTTGTATTTATATGAGCTAATAGCTTTTCGTGACCCTGTGATTTCTTTTGACATAGTATACGATGGAAGTCTTTCCAAATAGTGATCTCGTTGCCGATTCTGATCAGTAACTCTTGATATATAACTTGACCAATCAATGTCTCGTTGCTCTGAATAACTGGTAAACTTTTGGTTTTGTACCAAGCAAAATTGTTCATTTCAAGTCTACATGTCAACTCCTCGTTTTTAACTTTATACTTATTGCGTGATTCAATATATTTCTTATTGTCCTTGGGAAATTTGCTCGTACTCACTAGTTTGCTAACAACACAGGGATCAGAAGTATCTTCAATAACATAATTGTTACTATCAATAACACTTTTTTCCCATTCCTCGATTTTATTCCAAAGACCAAATGTTTCCATCTTAGTCCATAACACATTACTATCCTTAGAATATTTTTTAAAATCGTAAAATCGTGTTGTTATAACTTCTGAGTACCTCAACTCTCTACTAAGTAGTAAGTCTTCGTATTCCATTAGCTTTTTAATGTGAGAAATCACGAACTCAGCGATATATGTCGATAGATAATAACTTAAGTTAGAGATATCATATGGAATCCAAGCGTTATCTTCCTTGTCATACACTGTAAATAGTTTGTTCTTTACATTGGTAGTACAACGACTAATGGTTATAAACAAGATATATACAGCTTCAAACGTACTATTAGCTCCAAATATTTTCTTCTGCATGTCGTTGATGACATGATTGGTAAGAACTAACGGAACATGTTGTTTGAACAATGTCTCACTGTCTTCAGTCATACGCCCTTTTGGTTTCTCTTCTCTCTTCCTCATCACCCTATCATTCTCGATCGAGAACGGTTTATAAACTACATGTCTACTACTACACTGTGACCTATTCTCGCTTCGATCATCATCACGAGAACCTTCACCATTAAGATTATTTGTATTGTTACCATATACTACTCTACCAGTGACAGGTGTGCTACCTGCTTGTGTGTTACGATAATCTTGGGATTGAAACTGAGTTCTGAAGCCTGGTGAAGGTACTAGGCGACTTCTACTTTCAAAATTAGTCGGAGCTCTACGAATAATTATGTTTAGTTGTTCATCAATTATAGCTCCATCCTCTTTATTAATAATGTCATGATTACTATCACCATCACATTCATCATCACAGTCACCACTCTCATAAGCACTATCACTTCGATCATAACATTCACTACTACACCGACTATACATAGTTTGGTAACTATCTTCTCGGTAATTACATAATCACTTTAGCAATAAAAAGATCCAGTATTTATTTTAACACATAATGTGTTAAATGGTATTTCATGTAATATACTATATTATAGTATTATACTTATTTTAACCTATTTATTATTCTTTTAAACTTATACATACATTAATAATGGTAGTATAAAGAAGTACTCATATGCATATTAAGATGTATACAACAATAAACAAAACCGTAGATGTTAAAGGTACAAATATGTAACAATTTAGAACATACACAAGTATACTTTATTTACCACTAATAACATATTATAACTTAACATAAGTTATATACCAACACATATTAAGATAATATTGTGTTTTACTTTAAATAGAAGGTTCTTTTATCTCATTACTTCTTATTCTATCCACACATACTCTAGTATACGAAAAGAAGAATATAAGAGTACATATGATCTGTATGTTAGTGTTATATATTATTATAATATATAATTACTAGTTATACTATGACTATTACATGATTATGTATAAATATGTATTACATAATACATATTTATATAATATTATTAATAAGGCATTACACACTATCTTAATATAATTAAATATGGTTTAGTTTTTGTTATAAAAGATAAACATAACAAAAATTTTATATTAGAGGTCAAAATTGTAAGATTTGGTATCAAAAGTGCAGATTATAGTCAAATTAAAGGAAATAGTAATTTATCGTGTAATATACTGTGTAACATAGTAATTAAATTATAAAGTCTACATCATTTTTGATGTTAAGTAAATAACTCAGTTAGTTTAACTTTATATTAAATATCAAAATATAGATTCATACTGCGTTGTAAATAAATAAATATACCATTTATCAATGATATAATCATTAAAATATCCATTCAATACCATACTATTTTAGTGATAGTGTTGTATTACATAAATAGTGTATATATTAAAAGTAATATAGACTATAAAATAAATTGTCTTGATGTGTAATGTAATAAATAGCACGTTTGTTTTTCCTGTAATTAGGTTATAATCTGCACTTTTGAAACCGAATTTTACAATTCTGACCTCTAATATAAATTTTTTGTTATGATATACTTTTATAACAAAAACTAAACCATATTTATCTAAGATAATATACATATGTATATCATATAAATTATCTATAACAATAAGAGAAGTAAAGTTTATGTATGGTTGTAAACAATACTGTACCAGTGAATAATTGTATAACCAGTAGTTATTTTACCATTAATTATATCTGGGATACATAACTAGTGTTAAAAATAGTATTAAACATATTACATTGTGTGCATGTTAGTTATTACATTTTATATATGTACAATATTGTACATAACTAGAACACTAAGTATAATCACATCCAAACCATTTTTGTATAACATATGGATAGTAAATATAAAAATGTATAATAGTTGTTATACTATAATAGTAAAAGGTAAAAATTAAAATGCCATATAATGGTTTGATGTATCATAACCAAATAAAAATACATAACAGTTATGTATTGGGTTAATGTTTTACAAAATGTAGTGCATAATAGTACGTGTAAATGTGTTATAAACACTACATTTTATATAAGTAACATTGTATTGGTAGTGTAACTATATGCAAACAATATATATATATATATATATATATATATATATATACTAATATTTTACTTATACATCATAAGAGTAGTTGTTACAATTACAATGTTACTTATTAATGTAATTGTAGTTTATACAATAAATGGTATTGGAATAATACGTTTTTTTACGTATACTACTTGTTGTTTTATTAATACTAAAGTGTTTAGTATTAAATTTTTAATAGTGGTGATAATTGTAGTACTTATATAGTTATGTTAAATTATTTATTATGTATGTCATGTGTAACAACAGCTATAACGTGTAATTACATGTTTACTAATAATATACTTTTTTGAAAAAGGAAGATATGGTAAAAAATTTTATATTAGAGGTCAAAATGACAAGATTTGGTATCAAAAATGCAGACTATAACCTAATTACATGAAATACTAAAATGCTATTGTGTACTATATGTAATTGAATATAATATTTTTATAGTCAACACACATTTATTACATATTATGTATACAGTGCACACATAAATAATAAAATAGTAGCATATATGTTGTTATTAACATAACACTTATTTCACTACAGTCTGTGTGTGGTGAATGTAAATATTAACAATAAAAATATAGTAATATAAACTATATGTTTATGATGCAAAATAAATATAAAAACTATAAAAATATAATATTCAATTACATATAGTACACAATAGCATTTTAGTATTTCATGTAATTAGACCATAATCTGCACTTTTGATACCAAATCTTGTCATTTTGACCTCTAATATAAAATTTTTTACCATATCTTCCTTTTTCAAAAAAGTATACAATGTAAAAGTAACAACAGGTATGCAGAATATGCATAGTTTCAAACACAAAACAAATAATTATATAAGGAATGGTAATTGAGTAATACATGGGTGTAATCATCTATTACCCAATTATTACTTGTATTGTTTGATATGATATTCTTACAACTTCGAGTTGTAAACAATAAAATAGAAAATATGTGAGGTGAAGAGGACTAAAGTTAAAGTGATATTTGTATCAACAAACTAGTGAAAGCACTATTTAACAAACGTAAAATTAACACAGTTTAACTGTTGAGGGATAAGTATGGCAAAGACACTTAAGTTGTGGTTCTCATCCCGCGAGTTTGGCAGGGTTCTGAGTGGTACAGAAGTGGTTACTAGTACAACTTTGACCAACATCAAGAACAAGTCAGGCCTTAACATTACCAAACAAGACATTGACAACTTTCCTTTATTACTTAAAACCTTTGCTGTTTACAACAAGCCTATTTATCGTGGTATATCCAAGACCGATAAGCTATACCAACAAATTATGAATGGCAACAAACATGTGTCAACACATCGTTATTACTCATGTTCAAAAAGTAAATTGTTTGGACAAATGTTTTCAGCCATTGATAACATACTGTTAGTCATCAAAACAAACAAAAACTTCGATGTATCCCATTATTCAAGAGAACAAGAGGTTATCCTTGACAGAAATATTGTCTTGACTGTTATCAACATCATACAAGAAGACAAATTTACTGTTATCTACTTGTCAGACTAAAAACATTTAAACATTTAAACATCCAAATATTAATACCTTTCTAACACAGTGTTAGAAACACTCACAATACACAACTTATTATTCTGGTAATAAGACATTATCTCAAACATAGTTACATTCACATAGATAATAATTATGTTATCAACAATACTAAATGTTTTACTAATATTTAATTATTTCCAATTGTTACTTAACAAGATAAGTATAAATATACTTTTATGACTATTGTTCTAAACATCTCCTAATCATAATATTTTAATTACTTTAACCATTCAAACATGTTGTTAGTTATGTAACTTAACTAAAGATTATTAACAAATATTGTAACATATGTTACTACTCATAAGTAATATTGTATTTTACATATTGCTAACAAGTCTTAACGTCCACAAATACTTTATTGTGTTATGATTAATGGATACAAGATATAAGTACTTATCTACAACAGTAAAAAATGATAACATTATAACATGTAAATCACATATATTGTATATAAAATAAGAAATCCAGAGATGACAACGATTCATGGTAATGTTATATTTTATTACATGAGGGTCGAAGATGGCAAACTTAAGGTAAGGTCGAAAGATAAGAGCAAAAACTCTACACGTAATGCCGAAATTACCCAGTTCATCGCCAATACCGACAAGCGACTAAAGAAGTTACCAGACTTACAACTGTTCTACCAAGACTTTATTACTTTTGGTTTTACTGATGATGAAGCATCATGGTTAACAGGTATTTATGCAAGTGCTGGTTTCTCAGGTCAACATTCTGACGCCATGGATTACTTGTTTTGTACTGTATGTTTACATCTACTTACCGACTACGCCAATCACCAATGTACAGTGTCACCTGAAATTACCATGGTTCGTACTGATACACAAAAAGTATCACCCATGTTCTATGGTTACCAAGATGTTGTGTTCACCAACACAAAAACTGGTTACAGTTTGACACATGAGTATCTATCAACAATTTATACAGATGCTATTCAACTGAAGGCTACGGTTGCCAACCTACTCAGCCCCACCTACCCATCAAACCATTTAGAATCAACATCAACATCAACATCAACACCTCATCAAAACACAACTTTACTATTGTCATGACAACAGTACTCTCATACAGTGATAATATGTAAAACCATACACTTGCAATATCCAACCAACTAAACAAAAAACCATTTATATGTCCAACATATAAAACTTCTTATATTTAAACTTTGTTGTTTACGTCACTACTCATACATATAATTACTAATCAAGATATATTGTCGTTGACATTGTTGTGAAACAATTTTTCATTTATATGTTCATGTTAACCCCCCCATTGTCATTCTCTTAATTTATGTATGATTGTAAATTAAAAGATATACAAATTAGTATGGTGTTAATAATATTGTTAACAATATTGTACTTGTATTAATATTAATATTAATCTAGTGGTAGAATAGTAAGTTAATACATTTAAGATAAATATCTTACAGACATTGAATAATTAACAGTATATGTTGTTGTGTTAATTACAACATTAGTACACAGACCTATCTACATAAATATTTAATACAATATACATTATATTCTGAATAAGAAACTTTCAATCAACCAAAACAAAGATTAATACAAAACATATATTTACTCATAACATTATTAACCACATACATATATTCATCTTGAACAGATTAAATATACAATTATGCACTGTTATAATTACTATAAACACAATCACAAATTGTGTTATGTAACATAAAATATCTCCTTGAATATATATATATATATTGTATAACTAAATATTTATAAACTTTGTAACCAAGATCAAAACAACATACTTGTTGTTCACTGTTACAACTAGGTTGTAACAACATAACTAGTAAAAATTAATTGGATACAAAAAGTTTTGTATGTTAACACCTTTTGTCCATATCTCACCAATGTTTAACATTGGTATTAACAATATTATTATGTTTATATTATTGTTAATACCAATGTTAAACATTACGGAATATGAGGTTGTATGACTAAAGATATAATATTGTTTATATTTACATAGGAAATTAATATTCATGATAACATTAATATCTCGAATGTCTTATTCATCATTGTAGTATACAGTATACTATTATATTATGTTACATCACAGTAGTTAAAGTTACCACAACTAAATGTTTATCGTATTAACGTAAGTTTGTAACCACCCAAATTAAAATTTAATATAACAATATTATCACATGAGATTATTAACCTGTTGAAAAATAAGGTATTGTGTATCCTGGTATCCAAAACTTCCAAAACCTCAGTAACACAAAAATGTATAGTTGACATGTCATAATCAAATTAACTATATAACTAATATTGCTATGTGTATATACTGTTACAATTTATAAAAATGGTGTACTTATAATATTATGTACTATAGAACACATTAACACACCTTAAATACAAATACATCTCAATCACAATACTTATTGTTATAACTGTTAATACGAATAGTTTTAAACGGTTACATCTCAAAGATATAACATATACTCATACTCATACAATATAACATATTAAATTACAATATTTTATGATCCAAACATAAAGGTTATATTTACAACCTATACTCAATACAATATACATTTGTATATTCTTATTAGGGTTAAGATTATTTATATATCATTGATATGCAAAACATATGTTCATTCATTAATTACTTGTATAACAGTACGTTATACTAACTTACTTACTTTTATGTTTAATGTTTGATGATGAAACTGTTTCATCATAAAAAATGTAGTGTATATGTATTTACATGTGGAGTGTGAATATAAGGGAAGTAAAGGAAGTAAGGGAAGTATGAGGAGGAGGAGGATGTGTGTTAGTTGGCAACGGTGGGCATACCATTGTTACTGTAGTCACGAACATCATGGTAAACAGAGTCGTGAGTTGAGTAGTCGAAGTAGGTGCCAGTGCTGGCAATGGTATCAAGTAGATTGTCGAGCTGCTGACGAGTGTCATAGTAGATGAGAACATAATTAAAAACCACATTTAGATTGCTACCTGTAAACTTGTTAGGTTGGGAGTAGTTTGCAACTACAGTCATGACAGCAATCCGGCTGTTGTCAGGTAGTTGTCCCAACTCCATAGCAGCCTCATCAGCTGCGACATCACAAGATGCATTCCTTCCCATCTGGTAATCGTAATCAATACTTTGACAGTTAATTGCCTTAGGTACAAACACAAAACGACCATGGGCAATAGCATCGGACCAGTACATGATGGGAAACTCGGTGATGACAGGAAACGTGCGAGGAACAGTACCATAGTCATCAGGATCATAAGCCAACTCAGTCAACTGATAACTATTATAGATATAAACACCATCATTACGATAAGTCATGAACTCATGACGAACAACATCACCATAGATTAGATCCACCTTGTTATCCCTAATCTGAATGTATCGTGTTTCAATAGGCAAGAATAGTTGGGAAATGAAGTATGCCAGATCAACATCATAACCCTTCTCCCTGTTTCCTTGGAGTAGAGTCATAAGTGCTTCATGCTGGTTGTTCTCACTTCTCTTATCCAAGATTACAGCCATATCCAAATAGTCTTGTTCACCATTACATTTAAGAAGTAGGATGAACTCCTCGTCACTAATAACGTGTTGGTAACAACGGTTGGCATCCCTCTGCCCATCCTGGTTCCTAAGTGAAGCTTCAATAGCTGGGAGTGACTCAACAAGGTAGTCACGCCACGACTCAACATCAATGTTGTGGTAACAACTAATAATAATGTTATTGCCAACAGCCTCCAGGTCACAATTTCCATTGAGTAGGCTCCTCACCACTCGCATGGCAGTATCAATATACTGTTCAGGAACTGCAATCTCGTAAGTGTTAACCATTTATTGAGTCGTATCTATATCTTTATCAGTTTATTTATTAATTTTAACACTGTATTACACTACACATCAAATATGTTTATAAACAATTACCCACCACTAGATAATATAGAATTGTGTATAATTAAAACACAACAAACATTGTGAAAACTCTAATTATCAATGATAGTGTTGGTATAACATTTATGTTTCATCATTACTCTACTTTGTAACAAAGTAAAACGAATAGAAATATTACAACATTGCAACAATTTATACATAAACAATATTAAAACAATTTATACATAAACAATGTTAAACAAAAATATAAACAAGATACAAACTTTTACTATTAACATGATAGTATTTTTTTACGTGATGTATTATTTATAGTAGTCATATAAATCTTTGAAATGAAAACAATGGTGATACATGATATTGTAAACCTATTGTTTATTATTGTGATATTTATAACCTTCTGTCATGGGATAATTTTAGCCTGCATGTATTACTATAATACATAGTTTTTAACCTTGGATTGTGTCAAAAGATGTTAATACAACTATATGCCATCTGTGTTTCTAATCGTCCACAAACATTATGTGGTATCAAAAATATATTAGAAATATAACACTTATATGCATTGGTAATTATACTCTAGTAGTATCTTTGTCAACACATAATGTTTGTGGATATAGTTGCCTCCGCTGCGCTTGTCACAGATGGCATGTAATTATACATGATATAATAAAGTATACTCAACGTAATATAATTGGATATACGACATAGTAAAGTTAAATATACTCAACGTAATACAATAGAGAGTATATTACAAATAAATGCAAACAATGTAATTATTAATATTATTACAGTTACAATTACATAATGTTAATGTAGTTACTATTGTAATTACATACTATTAGTGTAAGCAACCATTCACTAATATCTTGTGGCATCACTGTACACATGTTTAATTTCTAATGATATAAACAAGTAACCATTATGGTAAATTATCATTACAATATAAAAATAATTATATTTTGGGTTGTATTATTAGTTATAATATATTCATAATAGTAGATAACAAATAAATATTATAATAACAAAATAATGTTATGTTATGTTGACAGATAAATAGTGTAATATTGTTGGTAATGTTAACAATAATGTATATGTATATGTATATGTATATTAACATGACCTAACGAGTAGACAAACATTGGTAGTATTACTTAACCATTAAGTAATAGGAAATAACAACAACAACAATTGTAAATATTTCGACTGTTAACAATCAAGACAGGTGTTAAGCGTTTAATAATTTCTTGGCTTGAGCGGTAACTAGTGCACCTGTAATGTTTTTACGTGATGAGCCAAATATCCGATGACATAACAACATTTGAAGATCCATTGGTAACTTACAGCAAATTTGGTAGAAGCGATTAGGTGTCTTCAATTTATAATAGTTGTCACATAGCAACACTACAGTAGTGAACACCTTAGATACAGGATCCAACATTACCTGTTCATCGATAAGGATGTTAGGATCGTTCCAATATTTAATAACAAAATCGTAATCCTGTATGTAAACACTCTCTTGGCTAAAACCAGGTTCATGTACTTGTGTAATGAGTAGTTTCTGTGTATCCTTTAAGTTGTAACTTGTAGTAGCTCGAGCAGCAAGTAAGTATTTGATAATATTAAGATCCGATGTGTCATAGCCACCATATTCACTACAAACTATATCCAGCACTGTTCTACCCTGGTTATTAACCGTATTAACCTTTGTTCTTGGATCCAACAAATACTTACTAAATGCAGGTAATATTTCATCGAACACGTATGTAGTTAAACTCATGAGTGGTGTCCAACCATACTTATTACGAGCATTGACATCAATGTCATCCCTATCTAACATCCTCATGAGTACACTATACATACCGTTTCTACAAATAGTATGTAATAGAGTGTTACCAACCTCATTCGTAATATTAACATTGACATCTGTCCTTGATAACAAGTAATCAAGTACCAATAAGGATGTATTGTCATCATGAAAACCATCTGATGATTGACAAAGTACAACAAAGTAATGGAATGGTGTTAAGCCATGACAGTTTACCATATTAACATCTATAGTAAAATTGGTGCTTGGTTTCAACAGCAACTCCACAACCGTAAAGTTTAACAATTCAATACTATCATGTAAAGGTGTCTGGAAGTTGTTATCTTTAATATTAACATCTATTCCCGGTACCGACAATATTTTGCTAACTATCTCATGTATATCATTAACTAATTGACTACTCACCTCATCCACACGATAGTTGTATGAGTTTTCAATAACATGGATTAGTTTGTGTAGCACAGTTAACCCTTCATCATTGCGTATATTAATATCCACTCCTTCCATACATTCACTGTTGATCAATCTCATATTTTTACTATCGTTTGAAGTTGTAACTACATCATCATTACTATGTGTAGTTGTGATAATGTCTTTGTTGTCATGTGGTGTGGCAGCAGTATCTACAACATCATTAACATGTGGGTGTGTTGATAGAGGAATACATGGAGATAGGGAGGTAGTAGATCTTGCAATGTAGGTATCCAATAACATGTTAATTATTGGATAGTTGAGGTTGTGGATAGCAATGTGGAGAGCAGTGTCTCCATCAGAGTCTTGCATGTTGAGGTTAAGGTCGGATCTAGATAATAATTTACTAATTATATTAGTGTGTGAATCGTTAACACATATCAGGAGAGCATTATTATTGACACTCACACCCAACTCTATAGCACGAATGGCAGCTTCGAAACATTCGTTATGAATTAAGTCGGTTAATATTGGATACTGTTTACTATCTGCCAATTTAACATCAATGTCATCTCGTTGTAATAAACATGTGGTTGTGGATTGGTAGTCTTGATCTATGGCACAGTTGAGAGGTGTGTCACCACTGTGATTCTTTATGTTAATGTTAAGATCTGGTCTTATCATTAAACACTTAGGAATTTGACTATACGGTAATTTAACAATGTTGTGTAACAATGTGTTGCCATCCAAGTCTTGACAGTTAACATCTATTAGTTTCACCTGCATGAGACGTTCAAATAGTTTACCATTAGTGTCAACACCATATAATATATTCTTCGAATACTTATGATTAGTAACATCACTGTTATTGGTAACATTGGTGATATACCAGTTTACTACATCATCGAACAATTGACTGTATAAGTCACAGTTGAGACAATTTAGCAGTTGGATTAAGTCCTGGTCTCCAACATCACCATTATCAATATCAAACTTGTTACACTGACTGTTGTTCATGCAGTAACACATTAAGTTGGTAATGAATGGTATATCATGTCCACAACCACGATAACCACCGTCAAGTAGTAAGTGTTTAACACTATTCAAAATGTAAACTATATTATCGGTATCATGCAAACTAAGTTTGACTTCACCACGCTTCAACATATGTTCGATGACTGAGATGTCACCATCTTGTAACTGCTTATCTTTCACCTTGTTGTGTTCAAGTAATAAGTCCATCGCATTAACCTGTTGTCGTTTACTATGAATGTATAGTGTGTTATTGTAGTCTCGTTGTTTGTAAGATGTGTGATAATCATAAGGTGTGAGAACTGTTCGTTTACTAGATAATGTATGAAGTGGTTGATGTTTCAAACAAGTATGTTTAACATCTACATGTTGATTATTCAACAACATATGAATAATGTTATAACTGTTGTTTTCACATGCAGCCATTAGAGGTGTGTAATTATTGTATATGCTACCAAACTGTCCATTATTAATAGAAATATCTTTACGTTTTAACAACAACTTAACAATATCATTGTGACCATACATACAAGCGTAAAACAATGGTGAACAGTATACATAGTTACTACTGTTGTTAATATCATAGTGACCACAGTAGTTAATGTCAATGTCTGGATGTGTTAATAAGGCTTTGACAACTTGTGTGTAACCTTTACAACAGGCAATACCAAGTAAACTCCAACCATACTCATTGCGTTGGTTTACATCACAATATGTCGTGTGTATTACTAACTCAACCAACTTCTTAACCATAGTTGCATCATTGTGATAACATGCCAAGAATAACAACTGTGTAACCTTGTTGCTAATGACCATTTCTGGCTTTTGTGGTGTTGATAACGATGTTGATGACTTTGCTATTGATGGTGTTATTGATGATTGTAGTGATAATAATATCTTCTCGTCCAGGTGTTGAACATCGTAAAACCCGGATTCCAACGTTGAAAAGGACATTTTGCAACACGCATAACAATTTACATATTATCATCCATTTTTAGTGGTGTTACCAAGATAATTGGTAGTAGTTGGAAT
>Ga0302300_1000869_pt1 | contig 18711 bp, 11 predicted proteins | sample III_Palsa_E1_1_FD_198756 | JGI IMG/M metagenome (GOLD analysis project Ga0302300, IMG submission 198756) | Peat permafrost microbial communities from Stordalen Mire near Abisko, Sweden - III_Palsa_E1_1 | ecosystem: Environmental > Terrestrial > Soil > Palsa > Peat permafrost | place: Sweden... | reverse complement strand
ATAAGTAACCTCCAAGCATCAAAAGTCATTTTTTTTATTAAAGAAGTTTTGTAAATAGTTTTTTTTAATACGAAAAAAAGGGGTCCTAAGATTTTCATCCTACCCATAAAAACTATTTTAATAGTTTTTTAAAATTAAAATATAACTTTTTAACTCTTATAAACCTAAAAAGAAATAGCTATAAGCTAAACAGCCCCAGCCAATGCTATACATGCTATATACAAATATATTCGTATATGAGTCATATTTATCTTTCAATCGTCGTAAAGCTTCTAAATAAATTACCAATTTGTCAATTGGGTAATATACATTTTGTAAATAATGCAGTAAGTCATATTCTGCACTTAAATTTTCATCTATAAAATCATATACTTTATAGAGATTACCATCGGCATCCGTGCCAATGTCTTTAATTATCAAAATTTCTTCAAATTTTGGGTAATTAAATTCATAATACTTAGCCAATAAATAGGTTAGTAAACGATAAATTAGCGGTAGCAGTAATAAATACAATGAAAGGTAAAAATATTCAAACCTTTTAAAATAAAGCACATCTACTATGAAAAAAATTGCTACCACTATTTTCGGTATACAAACCAAAGTTATTACCAAGTGACGGCCATACTGTGTATTATGATATAACCAATTACACAACATATGTAATAAGTTACCATAACTTGGCAAAATATAATGACTTACATTATAAAGCTTCTCAGTGCCTTCGTCAATATAGAATCGTAATAACGCGAACTTCCGTTTAAAAAATCCAGCTTTATCTTCCGCGATATTAACATCCTTCTTCTTATAAAACCACAGACGCCAACAATAATAAATCCACAATACTAGAAATATTGTGAACAGCCAAAGATATAGTAATCCTTGGTCTTCTGTAGTACTTTCAAACAAAGATCGTGGTGTTTTAGAAGGATTCATAAATCTCCGATAAATAGCTAACCCAACGGTGCCCCTGCAAGCCCCATCAGTAGTAGATCCATTAAAATAAACCGAATTCTATGTAATATCGTGGTCATTGGTTTATTAATTAGTTATTTTTTACTTAGTACCTTTTAAAAAAAGGGGTCATAAGATTTTTTCCTACCCATAAAAACTAATTTTAGTTTTTTAACACTTTAATATAAACTAAACCTATAACTAAAAAAATCCATGAAACGCTATATAACCCCAACCAACACTATAACAAAATAGATATATTAATTGGCTTTTTGCCCCATAACTAAGCATCAACTTATCTATGGGTTCTAATATTTCCGGAGATATAGTTATTAAAGGCTTGAAAAGCATGCTTCTAAACTCTTCTACAGAGTTTACACCATAATGAGCTAAAAGATCCTTCTCAAGACCATTAGCCCGCGCCTCTTCATATTCTTCAACTTTTAGCATAACATAATATACACTAACATCGCCCTTTTGACGGTCTTCTACATGACGAAATATGCCTATTATTCCCCTAAATATTAACGGGATTATTAATATTACTAAGCTTGTATAAAAATAGTTTAATCTTTCGAAAATAACTATATCTACAAGGAATGTTACACCTACTACTATCGGTGGTAACATTACAAAAATTATTACTAACCATTTATAATATGGTTGTAATTTAATAAATTTCGTACTAATAACTAAACTTTTCATCAAATAATTATTAATACGAGAAGCAAAGAAAAAATGCAGTTTTCGGAAGGAATATATTATTATATTTTGGATATCCGTAGCTATTTGTTTCATAAATACTATATCTTCGTTCTTACTAGCTGATAATACTTTTGGTTTTATCTGCAACCATAGTAAAAATAAAAGTATTAGCAATGTTACCACAAATACGCTGAAATAAATAAGAAATCCCCATGAATAAATTGTATTAAAGGTAGGTATTGATACTGGTAAACGTTCTCTAAATAACCTATTAAATATCAACCAACTAATAATGATGCTGCCAAAAAGAATTGCTAGAATCTCTTTAATATACCCTAAAAGAAGCACCACTAATTTTCCTAAATACCTTAACGCACGTCTCATTTGGTAACTAAGCCACACAGTATAACCTAAAATTAATTGTCTTAGCTGACTTAGCCAAGATATTACTGATAACCATGATTCTTTAGAAAATTGCAATAGTTGCTTAAAGTGTTTAAATTCCATATTTATAATTAAAAACCTTTTTATTTCTCTTATTCTTATACATCTTTCTAAAAAAAGGGGTCATAAGATTTTCATCCTACCCATAAAAAACTAACTTAATCGTTTATTTTTATACCGAAAAAAAGGGATCATAAGATTTCTCCTACCCATAAAAACTAAAATAGTTTTTTAACATTAAAATATACTTTTTAACTAAACTATTAACTTAAAAAGAAATAGCTATAAGCTAAACAGCCCCAGCCAATGCTATACATGCTATATACAAATATATTCGTATATAAGCCATATTTATCTTTCAAATGTTTTAGTACCCCTAGAATAATTGGAAGCTTATCTATACACTGAAATACATTGGTTAAATAATACTCTAAATCATACTCTGCACGTAAAGCTTCATCCCGAAATTCAAAGGTTCTTAATGTACCTCCAGCTACCGTTTTAATAATTAAGATGTCATGAAATTTTGGATAAGTAACCTTATAACATTGATCCAATAAATAGGTTACTAAACGATAAATTAGTGGTAGCAGTAATAAATACAATGAAAGGTAAAAATATTCGAACTTTTTAAAATAAAGCACATCTACTATGAAAAAAATTGCTACCACTATTTTCGGTATACACGTAAAAATTATTACCAAGTGACGTATATACCATGTATGAAAAAGTAAAAAATTACACAACATATGTAATAAGTTACCATAATTTGGCAGAATATAATGACTTACATTATAAAGCTTCTCAGTGCCTTCGTCAATACAGAATCGCAAGAAAGCTAACTTCTGTTTAAAAAATCCAGGTTTATCTTCCGCGATATTAACATCCTTCTCCCGATAAAACCACAGACGCCAACAATAATAGATGAGTAATGTAAGAAAGATTGTAAAAAGCCATAAATATAGTAAACCCTGCTCTTCCGTGGTATTCTGAAATAAATACCTCGGTGTTTTGGTAGGATTAACAAATCTCCGATAAATAGTAAATCCCAACGGTGCTCCTGCAAGCCCCATCAATAGTAGATCTACCAGAAATAATCGAATTTTACTGAACATTGTCATGATCATTTTTAATACTAGTTTTACGTTCGTTTTCTTTTACGATAGATTGACGCTTTTTTTCATCAGCGTCAATTTTCTCGCGACGACGCCTATCATCGTCTAAGCGGGCTTTTGCCCTATTACTTAGACTCACAGGCTTTTGCGGTTTAGGCAATGTTTTTTTTTGAGCCTCCTCTAAGGCTTCTAATTCAGCTAATTTCCGTCTCAAAGTCATATCGTCATATATGACACCCCAAGTTCCAGCTTTCTTCAATTTGTCAGTCAAAGTCGGCTCTTCGACAAAATCTTCTGACGATAAAACTTTTGGCGTAGAAAAACTCACAAAATTTTGAGGCTGGCTCAAATCACCATTAAATTTAGCGGGCCAAAGCTGATAATTTTTGCTCGGTGAGTAGTTGGACCCTGTCAAGGCCCCTTGGGCCAAAATTTTTTCGGTGGACACTTGCTCACATATGAGCGGGTGGCTAAGTGCTTTTTTATTCTCCAAGGTTTCTGTTTGAGTTTTTTGTGAGGATTTTTCTTTTTCACTAGCGATGCTTTGTTCGTTGTTCACATTTTTAGGATCCTCGTTACTATTTATACTAACATTACGACTATCATTAAGCGTAGTTTTCGGTTCCTCGGGGTTTTTTTTTTTTGCTACAAATATACGGGCATCTGGTTGCGATTTATTGTTGTTACTAAAATTCGCTGTTAGTACTGGGGTAATTTTTTTCTTCCCAGAATTATATAGGTTTCGGATAGTAGGTAACATAAATTTTTTATCAAGTGTTACTTAAACGAAATAATTTTCTTTTATTTTTTTTTTTTAACGTGGCGCATTTAAAGAGTAAAGCTTTATGCATAAACATGCATGAAAGACGTTGTTGGGGTATTTTTTATATCATTAATACACTCGGACGTCACTTTCAGGTCATGAGCCTACGAGTTACTTTACTCTACTCCGCCATAACACTAAAAAGCTTAAGATCCCCTTAAAGTATCTTTCTCTATTTTTAGGTAAAACATTTTTAAATAAGTCCAACACAGATTCTTCTACCATTACCCTGTTACGACTTCACTTCGGTCCCAAAAAAAGGATCGATATAAACAATTAGAAAAAAGCCAAGCAAGTTAAATACAATTACACCTTACAATGCCTTACTAACCACTCACAACTTCATCCCTTCCCTATTCCCATAGCGTACGGGCGGTGTGTACTAATTTGTTAACAAATTCACCGTGACGTGATACACGATTACTAGGGATTCCGCTTTCACGTTTATGAGTTTCAATAAACATCTAAACTGAGAACATTTTTCAGATTAGCTCCGTTTACACCATTGCATCTATTGTAAAAACGTTCATTGTACACATGTGTGGCCCACCCATTTAGGCCATAATGACTTGACATGACCAAACCTTCATCCAATTCAATAGAACACTGTTAGTTGTTTTTTTTTAAGTTAATAACAACTAGGGTTTCGCCCGTTAGCGAATTAACCTAACGCCTCACACACGAGCTGACGACAGCCAGCAGCGCCTGTTATTGAAAAAGAACAAAAAAAAATATTTTTGACTTTCACTGCCGTTATAAAAATAAATGATAAAATTCAAATGCAAGAGATGTAAGATTATGCGCGGTTTATCGAATTAAACCACAGCTCCACCCCTTGTACAAATCTCCTCAATTCTTTTGAGTTTCAACCTGCGGTCGTACTTCCCAGCGGAGTGTTTAACGCTTAACTTGAACACCGAATAAGCAAGCCGCATTTTGTTGCATGTGCAACTAACAAGATATAATTTAAATTAATCATTGTTTTACAAGCCATATTTAGAAAAAATATTTAATTTAAGTATTTTCTCATTATCCATATTTAACACTCAGCGTTACAGCATGGACTACAAGGGTCTCTAATCCTCTTCATACCCATGCTTTCGTACCTTACGTCAATACTCCATAGAAAACTGTTTTCACCACTGGCTGTCTTCTTTATCTCTACAAATCATCTCTCCTTAAAGAATACGGTCGTCCCAGCTGAATTCAAGTAAAACATCACAAAAACCCAAAAGGTTCTCACCTAGTATTTAATTTTTGCTCATTTTTACAACCTACATACCCTACGCCCAGTCAACACGATAACACTAGCTCCCCCCGTTTTACCGCGGCTGCTGCACGAAGTTAGCCGAGCTTTTTTTATTTACCAATAAATTTTCATAACTAACCTATTAAATCTATTTAAGACCATTTTATTTTACTCAAATTATTTATAATTTAATAGCATAAAAAGTCTAAATACATGTCATTATTTTCCTTGTAAAAAGAGGTTTACAATAACTTACAGCAAAGTTTAAATAATATTATTACTTTTTATTTTCATAAAAAAAACATATACTATTCTCTTTTATCCCCCACTCAATATAGCAAAATCAGCGTCAGCCCATTGTTATACGATTCCCCACTGCAGCCTCCCGAGGGAGTCCGACCGTTTGCAGTTCCGATGTGCTGTTCATCCTCTCAACCAGCAACAGATCGTTGCTTGTTAAGTTTTTATCTTAACAACAACCTAATCTGACAGAACACTGTTGAGTACAATATTAATCTTTCAGTATTTTCTTTAATCTTAAAATGTATTTTTAATATTTTTATTTTGTAATTAATTCTCGTCCTTACCTACAGTATTACCCATATTACCCCCATTTATTTCCCTGTTCTCTACACCCTTATACCACGTCCAATAAAAAACCGTATGATTACATGTGTCAGCTTATTGCAAGCATTCACCCGGAGCCAGATCAAACTCAGTCATTAATTTGCTATTTTCCAATATTGGCGGAGGGACACTCGGACGTCCACTTTCAGGTCATGAGCCTACGAGCTACTTTACTCTACCCCGCCATAACACCAAAAAGCTTAAGATCCCCTTAAAGTATCTTTCTCTATTTTTAGGTAAAATATAAAAAAAAGTCTTTTTAAAATTTAGTATATTAATAACTCATTTTTTCATTTACTTAATTTATTAATCTTGCGATAATGGGGTTTAACCCATAACCTTTCGTTATAAGCCGACTGCTCACCATTTAACCAACATTTATTTTATTTATTTTTATATTTTTTAACAAAGCGATTTTTGGGGCAGCTGTAAGGATGTCGAACCATTTCAGCTTTTTCCTGATCAGAAAGACTATTCCAAAAAGGCTCCCAAATTAGCGCAAGCTTACCACGAAAAAAACATAAAGCACAAAATTAAAATATACAACAATTATATAATAAAACCAATGTTTAAAATAGTATAATAACAAATAATTTATACCCCAGTAAATGAGAAACAAAATTTTTGTTTATTTTTTTAATCTTTACAGATTTTTTACAATTTAAACACATTTAATTTGACGACAAATATCATACCAAAAAACAAATTAACGATCACTTCACCAAAAACAATATCTTGTGTACCATAATAGTAATTACTCAGCTAATAATGATCTTTAGTCATCATATGAAACCTTGTAAATGATAGAACCTGGTGCACGAATATGACATTTAAATGTTTATCAAGACCTCAGAAACAAGAAAAACACCAAATTCACCTTTTGGTGCTTCAACAGATTTATAAACACTGCCATATTTAAACAATATCCTTCAGAAAAGCTTTAAAATGATGTATTAAAATTCCATATGATACTTCATGTGGCACGATTTGGATAACAAACTTATTAATATCTAAATTATACTCACCTGTTGAATATTATTTATCATTGTTCTAAAATTAATAACTATTACGCATTTCACTATACGAATTAATAACGATCAAAACATCTCCAGTTTTACCACAGGAATACTAAAAATTAATCTTCATAAACATCATAAGTATATTTTTACGAATCCCAAGCAACACCAGAACCTCGTAACATAACACCAGTAAATCCATTATCTATTACTTCCTTTGTTGTTAAATACCAATACCCACAATCGCTGACGCCAATTCTATTACCAGAAACATTTCTTCCATTTCATCAATTCTGTTGAAAATACACTATAAATTTATATAATCTTCTAATAATCCATTGGTAAATCTAAATGACACCTCCTGGTCAATATATAATGCATGCATTCTTGCCACTTACTCGTTCATAAAATTCTAATGATTTTTCTCGTCTTCAAAGGTCCATAAAATGGTGTTAAAGCACCACATCCATAGCATGTGTGTTAATGCTAAAATATGATTTAAATTCTTGTTATTTCCAAAAAATGACTCTATATATTGTGCTCTTTAGGTATTTCAATTACTTGATCTATGCTTGTAGTAAAAAATCACGAATAATGTTTCATTGTTAATGATATGCATGTTCTTGTGCCATCATAGAACATGGTCGAACGATCAAAATATGGCAGCTTGTGTAAATGTTTTATATTCAATAAGTTTTTCAGTTCCTCTATGTAATATCCAATATGTGGATCACTACTTTCACAATTTCCCATCTAATTCCAAACTAAACGTAAACACCATGTGCTGCGGGATGTTGTGACCCAAATTTATGCAAATGTTTTTACTTTGTTAAATCAAAAACCGCAACATAAAATAACAAGAAATATAACTATCATACCAAAAAAAATTTTTCTATTAAACAAAATAATTTTAAATTAAAGTTAACTATTCTTATATTAATAAACATAAGTTTCATAACTTAATCTCCTTTTTAACCTAACCACGCTTTAATCTAAGCCATAAAAAGAAAAGATAAGTGTAGACTTCTCCTTATATAAATTCAGCATTATTTCTAACATATGTAGCACCCGGCAATACTTAGTGAAAAATAACCGCAAACAAGAGATATATTCAACCTCGTCCTCTCGTACTAGAGGCAACACACTAAACTTTTCAACTATTGTAGATAGGGCCCGAACTGTCTCACACGTTCTAAACCCAGCTCACGTACACTTTAATCGGTGAACAACCGAACCCTTGGAACCTTCTTCAGCTCCAGGATGATGAGCCGACATCGAGGTGCCAAACAATCCCGTCGATAATACTCTCAAGAATTATCAGCCTGTTAATATCCCTAGCGTACCTTTTATCCGATAAGTAATACTTTTATCCACGAAAAAATATTAGATCACTAGACCGACGCTAATCTCTAATAGATCATAAATCAATCAGTTAAGTAATATATACCCTTCGCTATTAATAAAAGAATACCTTATATTAAAACCTACCTTTTACACACTCCGTTACTATTTAGGAGGTACCGCCCCAGTCAACTAGCCCTCTTACACTTTCTTCAAAAAGAATCAGTTTTTTGTACAACATAAAAATTAAGTCTTTCAATATCCCCTAGTGAATGATTCGAAAATCAGACATATAAGCTTCTCAATAGCCTACTAATTAAAGTACGAAACGTAAAAGAATATAGTAAAGTGCATAGGGTCTTTCCGTCTACCAATAGTATTCCGCATCTTACGGAAAATTCATTTCATTGGATCCAACTAGAGACATGGGGAAGTCGTACATCATTCGTGCGCTCGGAACTTACCCACAAGGAATTTCCTACCTTAGGACCCTCATAGTAGAGCCGCCGTTTATTGGAATTACCTTTTTACTTATATACTACAAAAATATAAAAATATATATGCATTGTATAATAAATTCAAAGATTAACTTTACAACACCGGGCAGATCTCAGACCAATACATCATCTTACGATTTAGCAGTCCTGTGTTTTTACTAAACATCGCTCCCCCCTTTCAGTGACGCCAAAAAAGAAAAATCTTTAAAGCACTCTTTATCCCAAAGTTACAGAGTCAATTTGCCGTTCCTTAAATCTGGTTCTTCCATCGCCTCAGTTTTCTCAACCAACCTACCGTGTCGGTTTTCATACGTTTTATTATTTATCGTTATTTCTGAGATTTCTCATTAAAAAAACCATTCTGAGCATAAATACAAAGCACACTTCTGCGTACGCATACTTACAATTCAATTATTTTTAACTTTAAAACCTGTCACAATAAAAATATTTTTATTAACCTAATCCCTTTTCTTTTGCTTTCGCTAATAAATAGGGGACGTATAACCCTGAGATTGATACCAAATACTCAGAAACCTTAGGTTTACGGCATAACTTTATAAAGTTATTAACACTACTAAACATACCAGCATTCTCACTCAAAGGATTTAACAACAAGGCTTTCACCTATGCACAAACACCCCTTTGACGTTCACTACCATGTTCTTAGTTAACTTTTTTGCCTAATTTAATTAATTTTTCTTAATTTTACATAAGCAGTAACAACGATTTTTGCCGCGTTTTCATATGGAGCGCCTGTTAAAGTACCTTGCTTTTCAGCAAGCATTTTCGCTTTGTTTTACAAAAAAAATACTTCTTCGCTCCCCCGCTCGTTTAATTTTCATTCCTAGCTTTAGAGATATCAAATTCCTTTATTTTTAAATAAAATAATTTTACATTTTGGTAGCTTTTACGCTTTCTTTAAAAGTGACTGCTTTAAACCAACTTCCCTTAATGCTCTTAATTTATTATTGAACTTCATATCATTGCGGCCTTTAGCTAAAGATAGGACTCTTTTCCTTTTGAACAAGACCTTATCACCCAATTCTGTTTAATAATATTCAATTTTTTGCATTCGAATTTGGTTGAAGATTACGTCTTCATCCAGAGCCTACCACAAAATATCATTATTATCACTCTACCTTTAAATAGATTTCGTCGAAAACCAGCTATCTCCAAGTTTATTAGCCTTTCACCCCTATTCACAGCTCTCTCATTCTGTTGCGACAGAAACGTACGATCCTCTGATGTTTTGTACGCATCTTCAATCTGGCCGTAATAGATCACCTGGTTTCGGTCTAATAATTAATACTTTTATCTATTTTAAAAATCGTTTCCCTTCGCCTTTTAGCTTCATTAACTATTAAGTCGCTGATTTCCCATTATACAAAAGGTACATTATTTTTTTTTTTAGTCGCCATTGGCCGTCCGACCTTTGTGAAGGGAAGCCTAGATAGAGAATAAAAATAATTCTATAAGTATTGGATTTCAGGAGCTCTTTCACCCTCTGCTATATCAGCACTTTTCATTTTCCCTTTACATACTTGTTCACTATCGCTCATCTTAATTTTTTAGTCTTGAAGTGGTCCTTCAGTGTTTCCGATTACTTAATGTAACCTTACTTCTTTTCTATAATCTACTATTGCGCCTTTGACGCCTTTTTGCTACCTCAGCTCCTATTTCACCGATCGTTTTTTAGCGAAAGTGGGTTACGCGTCATCCAACCTGTAGTACAAGCGGGCTTCAACTCTTTAATGATTTTTTTTATCTTTTTTCATTTCCTCACCACTACTTTGAAAATCACTTTCTTTTCTTTTTTCTTTAGTACTAAGATGTTTCAATTCCCTAAGTTTTTGTTCTTTTGTTTCTACTTTGGTCAATACTATTCAGTGCTTTTAACTCATATATATTTCGTTTTTTACACCATATTAAGATGTCGAACATCACATACACAATACTTTTTTTTACATTTTTATTTTTCATCATCATGAGACAGCGGGACTTGAACCCGCAACCTACCGTTAAAAGCCGGGCGCTCTACCAGTTGAGCTATCCCCCATTCTTTGCTATTTTTATTTTAGCATATCTTTTTAATCTTTACCAGATTTTTTACAATTTAAACACATTTAATTTGACGACAAATATATGCATTTTTTATGCTCCCACGGGAATCGAACCCGTATTTTGCGAATGAAATCGTATGTCCTACCACTAACGACGGGAGCATGGAGTTATTTTTTATTATTTTTTTCTTTATTTTTTGTTTAACTTTTAATTTAATAATGAAATTATAGAATTTGTGCAGAATTGTTATGTATTTAAGTAAAGTGATAAGCCAATTGCGGATCAATGGCAGCAATGGCTAATAAATTACAGCAATAAACATCCTTTAAATTCACCTAATGTAAACTATAATAAATAAAATTTAATTAATCGCTAAACAATTAATTCCAATGCATGAAAAACATAAGAAAATTTTTTTAAGAATTAAACAAAATATGCTGTAAATAAAAGAACTATATTAATAACTGCATTTTTTCATTTACCTAATTTATTAATCTTGCGATAATGGGATTTAACCCATGACCCTTCGTTATGAGCCGACTGCTCTACCATCTAGCTATATCCACTATTTTTTACATAATTTTGGGAAGGAGAAATCGAACCCTCATACCATGCTCCAAAAACATTGTCCTACCATTAACGACAACCCATTATTTTTAACTTTATATAAATTTTTTTTTATAAGAATAATAATTTTATCCAGATATATTATAAAAGAAAAAAATTTAAAATTATTATTGTTGGTATAGTCTATAAGGTAAGACACAAAAATTCTATAACGAAATCTAAATCCATAAAACTATAATATATAAAAGTTAATAAAAAGATAAGTATTTGTAGTCAAGCTTAAGTAATAAAATACTATTTTTAAAAAAACTAATAAAATTATTATAAAAATAAAGTTTTTTAGTTTTTTTAATCTTTACAGATTTTTTACAATTTAAACACATTTAATTTGACGACAAATATATGCACTTTTTATGCATTGCCCCAAAAATAAACAACGAAATAAAAATAACCAAATAACGTCAACAAAATGCCAATACCATGCGGCTATCTCTAATCCTACTTATTCTTTAAAGAAAAATGATCGAAATATAACGAAGCATAGCACAATAATAAATATTGTACCTACAATACATGGAAACCATAAAACCTGTTGCTAAATAAATGTAGATCCTATACAGAATCAGAAAATTAAATGGTGCTGAAAATATTCAATTACTTGAACAATGTAAAAAGTAATGCTAAAAATATCTAGCTTCAAATGCAATATTGCTGCTGGTTTATCATAGTTATAAATAATTGATGCGCTAACGTTATCATAGCCCCCGAATTCAATAAAATAATATATTCCATAAAGGAATTTCAAAAGCATTTAAACCTTCATAAATGCTGGCGGCCAAATTGCTCCGATGCTAACAGCAGGTGCCAAAGCAGCATGAAAAAATGCCCAAAAAAATCCTAAGAAAAAAAAAGCTTCGGAGATTATAAATAATCCGAGCCAAATTTTAAACCAATTTGAACATAAGTGAATGATTAATAAATGAGTGCCCTCTCTTACAACATCACGTCCCCAAATTGCGAACATAATTATAAGTAAAATAACACCGAAGGTTAATATTGAATTAGTTATATATTGCATTGTTAAAATTAAACCAGTGGTTATCAATAATAAGCTGTTGGCAGTTAAAATTGGCCAGGGACTTTGGCTAACCAGGTGATTAAAATGCGTTTGGTTCAAAAAATTAAATTTAAGTATAACACACCATCCTCATTATAATTTTCCTAAATTATTTTTATTTTTCCTTACTTTTTAATAAGCTTATTTTTAAAAATAAAACGAAAATTATAAGTTTAATGAGGATGGAATTTTCTTAATGAAACCAAACCTTAACACCAACAACCAAAACGCATGATTTTAGCATCTGTTGCATATCAATAAATCTAATTTAGTACCTAAAGTACAGAACCATGTTGTCGTAATATATAGCTGCGCGTTCTTTTCTGTTAAACGACCTGCACAACAATACGAAAACCATTTAAAGTTGGTGCTCTTTTAAGATCTTGAATAATTGGGCGTAAATATCAAAAATAGTAAATATTGTTGTAATTTTACTAAATATAATTTGTTATCATTGATGCAGAAGTATTTCGATATTTAAACCATTAAAAATACAATAACATTATTATTATTATCAATGCTTTAATAGAAGATACAATTGCTAACTGGCTCCTTGAAAATGAAGAAACGTTCTCTAAAAATATGCTCAAAATAAAAAACATTAAAGTGTCTATACGAAATTCTTTAATAAATAATAAATATAATATTTTTAATGTAAACAAATTGGAACATAACGTGGTAACGTTAAATACTTGAAAGTACTTTTTGAATAAACTTATAAATAAGAAAAACTGTTTTTTAAATGAACTCGTTTCAATGTTGGAAAGTAATTAAACAATCTTTATTATTTTAAGTACTTTTTTGTGGAGGATAAAAAAGTAATGGGTTTAATACTGAAAAAACAAATCATAAAAAAGTATGGTAAAATCTTTAATTTATTGTTTGTTTTTCAGGATATTTGTTTGTTGTTTTTTGAAACGTTGTGTTTGGTAAACTTTGTTTTCTGACTCTATTTTTATAGAAAATACCTTAAGCTTATATTTAAAAAGTAAACTACTTTTTTTTTGTTTCTTTGCGACTATGTTTTTCGCAAATAATGGTAAACGTATTGTAACTTTTGCTTTTGTACGCACATTTTGGTCAGTACGTTTATTTTTAGTTTTAGTAAACTTCCATTTGTTTTTTCTCGACGAATATTAAAAAAATAACATAGGTTTTAAATAATTTAAACGAAATAGTTTTCGTTTACCCTATAAATTTACGTATACTTTAAGTCATATTTACGACATTTATTTTTCTTTTTTGGATTTGTTTCGAATAATATTGACGTAAAAAAGGGAATCTTCGTTTTACAGTAGAAATGGTGCAAGCATCATGAAGGCTTTCGAATCCTTTCTTTACAAAAGCAGTCCGCCAATCTTCCAAGAAACCATCATAAATATATAATCTAAAGTTAAGTATTAGCTCGACTTATATTTATATGTGAAGTATAAAGCCATCTTCAATAAATTATTCGGTATTATATTATCATGAACCAGAAATCTTTTCATCTGTAATACGTTTATTATTTCTTACGTTGTAGCTGAAAAAACTGGTGTGTATATTTTGTTATAAATAAATTCAAAAATCGAATAATTGAAAATCCCCTTGTAAATAGTTTAAATATATTTTTTTTGTGCAATCCATGAGGACGTCCAACTCTAGAATCACCTAAACGAATTTAAGCATTTGCATTAACCAAATGGCCCAATTATCGTTTATTTTTTAATTTCTCACGACGCTTACGATTTCTCTCGGAATCGTGGTCGTTGGCCCTAATTTTTTTGTAAGCATATTCACCTAATTTATGACCAAAATGTGCCCTCTTACGTTAATGCCATGTAATACTTACCGCGTAAATAGTTATCGTTTCTTATAGAATACGGTCTATCGTATAAGACCGTTTCTGGTAATTTTTTTATAATACCAAAATTTAACCTAAATTTTTTACTTGAGTTTCTTTTTTTTATTTTTACGTTTCATTTAACTTATACGTGTTTTTCTACTTTTTCTTGCAGAAACTAAAATATTGGATGATTCTTTTTTTTTGCTGTGGAATGCCTAAACTTAATTTCCCAGTTCTACTTTTAGGGCACAACCGCCTCTGTACGTCCACCATTGGATGATCTACAGGATTCTTGCCGATGGTCTTACCCTTGGTCTAATACCAAGCGTCTTATTGTGCCGCTTTTTTATATCGCGTAGAAAATAGTATTATTACTTACAATACCACTGAGGCTATTCCCTTATTTGAGATTAATCTATGTTCACCCTTTTCAATTTTATTAAACATGATTTTTTAATTTTACATCTTTCGTAATAAACAGCACTATTTCCTGCGCTTTTGTTATTTTTGCACCAATCCTGGAACTAGTTCATATTAAAAATTATTGCACCTAAAGAATTAATTTTAATAGTTTGACCAACCTTTTTCTTTATTATTGGTGGTACAGTTAGTTATATACTACTTTTTGCGTTGCTTATAATTTGCTGCTATACATATGCTAGACAGCATTAGATATAACAACAAGCTATATAACCAGAACATTAGGATCATATAATGCACTATTATTAAAGCACCATACTCTCCTGGAGTTAACATTGTTCTTTTTGTATCTAAAAAACATAATTTCGTTTTACTAAACTTCCTCGTCTTGCAACGATATTCTTCCATGATTACACCACCATGTTGATGCAACCAAAAGTTAATTATGTATTTTTAATTTCTCATAATTTTAAATGTAGTTATTATATATAATAGAAACAAGTATATTAATTATAAACCAAATATTTAAATCAAAATATTTATATTGAAGTTATAATCAATTATATAACTATTAAAGCTTTATCATTTCCATTGTTGCTAAAATCGTAATAAATGACCTCTGTTAAAATATTCAAATAAGCTTGTTGTAATATTCTAATTTTATTGAATTTTCGGGATTTGTTAGGAACGATATGAATTGTTATAAGCATACGTTATTACATAACAACTATAATACTGAGTAAAAATGCATCATGATATTAATATAATTTCTAGAGCTACTCTTAGTTTTGAATAATTAAGTTTATTTAAATGTTTTTTAATTTATAAGCTTTTTTATTAAATTTTTTAGTATATTGTTTACTAACAAGCCTATATAGATAGCTAAAATGTTGTTTTAACAATAAATAAATAGCTTTTTTTACAACTTTAAAATTGGTTTAATTTTTAATTATGTTATATTAATTGGTTAAAAGTGCTTGATAAAAATTTCGTTAGCTTTCGTACTTTGTTAACAGAGGCGTAAAAAAGTCTTATACATGTTTTAGAAACTACTTTAAATATTTACGAAAAAATATATGCATTAAATATTTTATAATAATTACATAGTGTAATTATATGTAAGACTGTAGTAATATTTTAAGAAATATATTTAAATTTTAATATAATACTTAAGCCGTAAAGCTTCTAGTGCCTTTCAATATAAATGAATAAACTAACTTTTGTTTAAAAAATAGCTTTATCTTTATATTAATGTCCTTTCCCGATAAAACAAGACGAACAATATTAGTAGTGTAAGAAAGATTGTAAAAAGCATAAAATAGTAAACCCTGCTCTTCCTGGTATTTTGAAATAAATACCTGTGTTTTGGTAATTAACAAATCTCCTAAATCATAAATCCCAACGGTGCTCCTAAGCACCATCATAAGTAGATCTACCAGAAATAATTTATTTATTAAACATCATCCCGTATTTTTAATGTTAGTCTTACGTTCACGATAGATTACTTTTTTTTCGTAGCGGACGAGGCGTTGGCGTTGTTTTTTTCTTCCTCCGCTATACAGCACGTTGTTCCCAAAATATATTCCGAGCCACTTATTTGTGTCATGCATATTGAGTTAACGTAAATCTGGGATAAATTGATATCAAAACCTTGGCAAATACAACATTCTACCATTTCCGGTGTCCTCTCCCCAAAATTTTTTTGTGCTAACTGATAGTTTTTTAAAAATTAGGCTAGTTAAACAATGCGAAAGATTTTCTTCTCCATTTCCGTCGTCGTACTCTACCTTGCTAATTCGTAAGATCACTTTTTGCAGTTGTTTTTTTGTAAAATGTAAAATCCGTATTACATTGTTTTCCTAAACTGCGCGTAACACTTAGAGCTTGCTTATTTTTTTTCATATACGTAATGTAGGTAACATCGAAAAGCAAGATATTTGTTTTTTTTTCACATAGTTAAAAAAGAACTTAAATTTTCTAATATTGGCGAGGGACACTTAGTATAAAAAATTAATTTTATACCGAAAAAAAGGGGTCCTAAGATTTTCATCCTACCCATAAAAACTATTTTAATAGTTTATTTAAAATTAAAATATAACTTTTTAACTCTTATAAACCTAAAAAGAAATAGCTATAAGCTAAACAGCCCCAGCCAATACTATACATGCTATATACAAATATATTCGTATATAAGCCATAGCCGTCTTTCAATATTTTTAATGAAAGTAAGATAGTTGGAAGCATATCTACAGGCTGAAACACATGGGTTAAATAATACTCTAAATCATACTCTGCACGTAAAGCTTCATCCCGAAATTCAAAGGTTCTTAATGTACCCCCATCTGCCTTTTCATACTCTTTAATAATTAAGATGTCAGAAAATTTTGGATAATTTTGATCATAAAATTTATTCAATAAATACGTTACTAAACGATAAATTAGCGGTAGCAGTAATAAATACAATGAAAGGTAAAAATATTCAAACTTTTTAAAATAAAGCACATCTACTATGAAAAACATTGCTACCACTATTTTCGGTATACACGTAAAAATTATTACCAAGTGACGTACATACTGTGTATGAAAAAGTAATCCATGACATAGTATGTTCAACAAGTCACCATAATTTGGCAGAATATAATGACTTAAGCCATAAAGCTTCTCAGTGCCTTCGTCAATATAGAATCGTAATAACGCTAACTTCTGTTTAAAAAATCCAGGTTTATCTTCCGCGATAGTAACATCCTTCTTCTTATAAAACCACAGACGCCAACAATAATAAATCCACAATACTAGAAATATTGTGAACAGCCAAAGATATAGTAATCCTTGATCTTCTGTAGTACTTTCAAACAAAGATCGTGGTGTTTTAGAAGGATTCATAAATCTCCGATAAATAGTAAACCCCAACGGTGCTCCTGCAAGCCCCATCATGAGTAGATCCAGAATCATTAATTTAATGTTATTAAATAGTGTCGTCCCGGTCATCTTTAATGTTAGTTTTACGTTCGTTCTCTTTTACGATAGCCAGACGTTTTTTTTCGTCATCATATTTTTTCCTACCCATAAAAAACTAACTTAATAGTTTATTTTTTAAATTAAAATATACCTTTTAACTAAACCTATAAATTAAAAAAACCCATGAAACGCTATATAACCCCAACCAACACTATAACAAAATAGATATATTAATTGGCTTTTTGCCCCATAACTAAGCATCAACTTATCCACGGGTTCTAATAATTCAAAAGATATAATATTTAAAGGATCAACAAGCATTACCTTAAACTCATCCGCAGAGTTTACACCATAATGAGCTAAAATATCTTTATCAAGACCATTAGCCCGCGCCTCTTCATATTCTTCAGCTAAAAGCATACAATAAGTTATATTAACATCTAACTTACAATAGTATTCGAACTGACGAAATATGCCTATTATTCCCCTTAATATTAACGGAAGTAATAATATTACTAAGCTTGTATAAAAATAGTTTAATCTTTCGAAAATAACTATATCTACAAGGAATGTTACACTTACTATTATCGTTGGTAACATTACAAAAATTATTACAACCATATTATAATATGGTTGTAATTTAATAAATTTCGTACTAAGAAATGACATTTTTCTTATGTACCTCGGAATACGATTTCCAATCATTACATGCAGTTTTCGGAAGGAATATATTATTATATTTTGGATATCCGTAGCTATTTGTTTCATAAATACTATATCTTCGTTCTTACTAGCTGATAATAATTTTGGTTTTATCTTCAACAGTAGTAAAAATAAAAATAATATACTAAATACCACAAATACGCTAAAATAAATAAGAAATCCCCATGAATAAATTGTATTAAAGGTAGGTATTGATACTGGTAAACGTTCTCTAAATAACCTATTAAATATCAACCAACTAATAATGATGCTGCCAAAAAGAATTGCTAGAA
>Ga0302300_1000867_pt1 | contig 18724 bp, 16 predicted proteins | sample III_Palsa_E1_1_FD_198756 | JGI IMG/M metagenome (GOLD analysis project Ga0302300, IMG submission 198756) | Peat permafrost microbial communities from Stordalen Mire near Abisko, Sweden - III_Palsa_E1_1 | ecosystem: Environmental > Terrestrial > Soil > Palsa > Peat permafrost | place: Sweden... | reverse complement strand
GCCCTATATTAACGCCGACCCTGTGTTGTGCAAAAGATTAGAAGAAGTTGGCGTAGCGGCGGTAATGCCATTAGGCTCTCCTATTGGTAGTAACAATGGTTTGCAGACCAAAGCCATGCTGGAAATTATTATCAGTCAGAGTAAAGTTCCGGTAATAGTAGATGCAGGAATAGGGTCCCCCTCCCATGCCGCCGAAGCCTTAGAAATGGGAGCAGACGCCGTATTGGTAAACACAGCCATTGCCGTTTCACCTGACCCCATAAAAATGGGAATCGCCTTTAAATTAGCGGTGGAAGCCGGGCGTATGGCCTTTGAGGCGAGGTTAGCAAAAGCAACTAAACATGCAATGGCAAGCAGTCCGCTTACCGCTTTTCTGGATGAATAACTAGTAAATGAACGCAATAGAACACAATATACAGGAGTTTATAAAGGCCGCTTCTTTTCAGGAGGTAGTTGAAAGCTACCACTGGAACGAGGTGGAAGAAAGCATTTATGCCAAAACAAAAACCGATGTAGAAGAAGCGTTAGTAAAAAAGAAGAGAACACTGGAAGATTTTAAGGCGCTGATCTCTCCTGCCGCCCTTCCCTTTCTGGAAGATATGGCAAGAGAAAGCCAGGCGCTTACGCAAAAACGGTTTGGCAAAACCATACAAATGTATGTGCCCATGTACCTCTCTAACGAGTGCCAGAATATTTGCACCTATTGCGGTTTTAGTCAGGACAACCCCTTACGCCGGGTTACGCTTACCGATCAACAAATATTGAATGAGGTCAACGTAATTAAATCCTATGGGTACGCCCATATTTTGCTGGTAACAGGAGAGGCCAATAAAACAGTGGGCGTTCCTTATTTTCGGAATGCGCTACAACTGATACGCCCCCACTTTTCCAATATCGCCATGGAAGTGCAACCCTTGGAACAGAGCGACTATGAACTACTTATACAAGAAGGTTTGCACAGCGTTCTGGTCTATCAGGAAACTTATCACGAGGACAATTATAAATTTCATCATCCCAAAGGGAAGAAATCTAATTTTGATTACCGGCTGGATACCCCCGACCGACTCGGAAAAGCCGGGATACATAAAATGGGGCTAGGGGTGCTAATAGGTTTGGAAGACTGGCGCACAGACTCCTTTTTTAATGCGCTTCACCTCAGCTACCTGGAAAAAAAGTACTGGCAAACCAAATATTCTGTTTCCTTTCCCCGGCTAAGGCCCTATACCGGAAACCTGGAACCAAAGGTGAATATGTCGGACAAGGAACTGGTGCAATTAATCTGTGCCTATCGAATTTTCAATGAGGAAGTAGAGCTGTCTATTTCCACCCGCGAGAACGAGAAGTTCCGAAATAATATTATTAAACTTGGCATTACCAACATAAGCGCCGGCTCTAAAACAGACCCGGGGGGATATGCCTCCGGTTTACAGGCATTAGAGCAATTTGAAATATCAGACGAGCGGACTCCGCAGCAGGTAGCCGCCATGATAAAGGAACAAGGCTACGAAGCCGTTTGGAAAGACTGGGACGAAAGCTACAACTAACCATGCTATCATCAGAAGAATTAGCGCGCTACAACAGGCACATTATACTTCCTGAAGTTGGGAAAACCGGGCAGGAACGGTTAAGAAATGCCCGCGTCCTTGTAATTGGCGCGGGCGGTTTAGGCTGTCCTGTTTTGTTATACCTTACCGCCGCCGGAGTGGGTACCTTGGGCATAATAGATTTTGATGTAGTAGACGCCAGCAATTTACACCGCCAGGTTCTTTTTGGGCCAAAAGATGTGGGCAGAGAGAAAGCGGCAGTAGCCGCCGAAGTACTATCCGCTCAGAACCCCTTTGTCCGGTTTGTAGCGCATAACCTAAAACTGACCAGAGAAAATGCGTTGGAATTGCTTAGCGCCTATGATGTAGTAGTAGACGGCAGCGATAACTTCCCCACCCGCTACCTGGTAAACGACGCCTGCGTAATCTTAAAAAAGCCCCTGGTGTTTGGTTCTATATTTAAGTTTGAAGGGCAGGTATCCATATTTAATTTAAAAAATGAACGAGGAGAATACGGCCCAACCTACCGCTGCCTTTTCCCGGAACCGCCAAATCCCAAAGATGTTCCCAACTGCAATGAGATTGGAGTGTTAGGAGTACTGCCCGGAATGATAGGAAGCATACAGGCCAATGAGACGCTTAAAATTATTCTACGTATTGGCGAACCATTATCCGGCAAACTACTGGTTATGGATGCCCTTACAATGGCAACCAGTACAATTGCATTTTCTAAAAATGAAGAGGAGAGTAAAATAGTAGAGTTGGCGGAGGATTACGAAGAGTTTTGCCACATCACTGAAGAAACTCAGAATTTTGAGCCGGGCTTTAAGGAAATAAGCGTATACGAACTAAGGCAAAAGCTTGATAGTAACGAAAACATAGAACTGCTGGATGTGCGGGAAGAGTACGAGACAGAGATTTGCTCCCTTGGGGGTATTTCTATTCCCATGCATTCCGTCCCTGCACAGGTGGAACGTATACCCACGGATAAGCCTTTAATAGTATATTGCCACCATGGCATGCGTAGCGCTATGATTGTTAAATTTCTATCAGAAGAACTTGGTTTTGCCAACTTGTATAACCTGGACGGCGGCATACATGCCTGGGCTACGCATATTGATAAGACAATGGCGAGGTATTAGTAAAGCGGGTAGTAATAGTAGGGAAAGATATACTTGCACCAGCAAAGCTAGTATGGTGATAACTAAATACAAACAACTTTAATGCAAGTTTCTCTCTTTTATTTCATTTAACAGTAAACTTGATTCTTCTGAAAAACTTCGGGGATTAATAAAAAGATTTATTAAATTTTTTGAAGAAGAATAGTAATATATAGATTTACCAAACAAATTATTTTCTTTAAAATCTATTCTATATAAGTTTTTACTTACCTTTACCAGATTAACAATTTGTGAAATATTAATAATAATTTCTTTCTTGGTAGTAAAGTAATCTTTCACTATTATATTATCCCCTTCAATTGAAACATTTTTTGATTTGTAAATTTTAAATCCCTTAAAAGTAAACTCTAGTGTAAAAAAGAAAATTATAAATAAAACTATTCTGATTAATAAATTATCCAGAAGTGGGAAAAATGAAAGAAAAAGAAACACTAAAAGAAAAGACGAAAATAAGCGCCCTAATAGCGTAGATAGTATATCTAATGTTGTAGTCTTATTTGAAATTAATATCCTATTCATTATATTATTTTAACCTTATCTTTAAATCTTTCACCCTACATTTAGTTGCCCCACCACATTATAATTTAGCGCTAAAATTTTTCTTTATAAACTAAATTTTTTATTTTGGTATATTACCTCAAGCACTGAAATGCCAATAGGCACAATTTCAAAACAGGCAAAAAACATACATGGGCGCTTCAAAAAACAGTCAAAATATCAGTCAATATCAGTGATAATATCAATCGAATATCAATGTGCCAACGTGTGCCAGGTAATATTTTACCCAAACTAGTAGTTTTTTAAGTAGCACAAACCCCCGGGTTTTAGTTATCTAATTACTACTATTAAGGTTTTTTGTTTTAGTATTTTCTGTATGTGCCAATTGGCACATACATTTTTTTAGGTATAAGATATCAAAAAACAACTTCCAAAATTTGTTTTAAAGATTTTACTCCATAAAGAACAGCAAAACCCCAATATTAGAAAAGTACAATACACTCTTTCATTTATTAAAGAAATAATAAGCGCTTTTCCTTTATAATATAATATTAACTTCGTAAATTTGACTGGCAAATAAGCAACGTAAATTATTTGCCATGTCGTTAGATTCATCCAAATTTATTTTTGAGGCGCTCACTTACGATGACGTCCTTCTTCTTCCGGCTTACTCCGAGATATTACCCAGAGAAACAGACACTACCACTTACTTATCGCGGAACATAAAGCTTAACGTACCCGTTGTAGCGGCCGCTATGGACACCGTTACCGAGTACGAAATGGCCATTGCCATGGCTCATGTGGGCGGACTGGGGTTTATCCACAAAAACATGAGTATTGAGGAGCAGGCCAACCAGGTAAAGAAAGTGAAAAGATCGGAAAGTGGGATGATTCTTGACCCTATCACTCTAAGCGAGGATTCCACGCTTAAAGACGCTCAAAACATAATGAAGGAAAACAGGATAGGCGGTATTCCTGTAATCAATAAAAATGGTATACTGGTAGGTATTATCACAAATAGAGACCTAAGATTCCAGAAAAATCCTACCCGTAAGGTTACAGAGATTATGACCAGCGAGAACCTTATAACTGCCCACGAAGGAATAGACCTTAGCAAGGCCGAGGATATACTTCAGGAATATAAAATTGAAAAACTGCCCGTAGTAGATAAAAAGGGTATCCTAAAAGGACTAATTACCTATAAAGATATTTTAAAGAAGAAAGACAGGCCGGAGGCTTGCAAAGATAATTTGGGCAGGCTAAGGGCCGGAGCGGCTGTAGGAGTTACGCCAGACATACTTGCAAGGGTTGACGCTCTTAAGAGGGCAGGCGTTGACGTAATAAGCATTGACACTGCGCATGGACATTCCAAAGGAGTGATAACCGCCCTTAAGCTTGTAAAAGATCAATACAAAGACCTGGAAGTGATAGTAGGGAACGTTGCAACCGGAGAGGGGGCAAAAGCATTAGCGGATGCAGGAGCCGATGCTGTTAAAGTAGGCATTGGGCCGGGTAGCATTTGCACCACCAGGGTAATAGCCGGGGTGGGTATGCCGCAGCTATCCGCTGTTTATGAATCGGCGAAAGCATTGGAGAAAAAGGGCGTTCCTATTATTGCCGATGGAGGTGTGCGGTTTTCCGGCGATATGGTTAAGGCCATAGCAGGAGGAGCAAGCGCCATTATGATAGGCTCTCTTTTGGCTGGAACAGAAGAAGCCCCTGGGGAAGTAATTATTTTTGAAGGAAGAAAATTTAAAACATACAGAGGAATGGGATCGCTGGAGGCTATGGAAGACGGTTCTAAAGACCGTTACTTTCAGGATGTGGAGGACGATATATCCAAGCTTGTGCCAGAAGGTATTGTAGGACGGGTTCCTTTTAAAGGGAAAGTATCGGAGGTTATCTATCAACTTGTGGGCGGATTAAGAGCAGGGATGGGTTATTGCGGAGCGCCCACTATTGAAGCGTTAAAAAAGGCCAAGTTTGTAAAAATTACAGCAGCGGGAGTAAGAGAAAGCCATCCGCACGATATACAAATAACCAGCGAAGCTCCTAATTACAGCAGATAATTTTTTTAATGACTATTAGTATAAAAAACAACAAGCTATTTATAACATTAAGCATCCTCTCCTGGTCGCTTCTTGTTATATCTAATATGATTTCCGTTCAATATTATACTACTACTTCCACCCTTATATTTCCAGAATATTTATCGCACTTCCTGTTAAGTCTTTTCTATCTTTTTACATTTCTCTCATTTAGGCTGGAGCTTGGAAGTAAACGCACCAGTAATTTTACAGAATACTTGTGGCAGGTATTTAGCATTGGCGCATACACTATCCTCATTTCTCTTTTTATTAAATTTTTTATGTATTCAACCAGGGATACTGCCTTTTCCCAGAACCTGTATCTTATTAATTTCTTTTATCACCTCAATATAGGGCTTATCACTATTTTCCTTGCTAATGGCTTCTATGTCTGGAAAAAAATGATTTTATATCAAAAATCTAATAATACACCTGTCGTATGGCCTATTTTTGAATACCTGGTTTACATAAGTATACTATCCAATTTTTTTAGTGTAAATATTCTAAGCCTTTCGTTCATTGCTATAGCTTCTCCGCTTATTCTGCTAGGGCTTTTTCTATCCTTCAACCTTAAATGGGTGGCATTTCTAAACTACAAGCAAAAGTGGCAGTGCACATTTATCCAGGAAATATTTGACAAACAATCGGAAAAACACCTGGTGCTTAATCTGGCAGACAATGTTTTTATACTCGCCGTATTTGCCTTCATTTTGCTTAATTGTTTCTCGTCTCTGCTGGTGCTTTTCTTCAATCTTCCCACCTCTTCCGTATTCGAGCAAAAGTTTGGAGAGGTTATGCTTTTTCAGAAACTCAGCCAGTCTATCCAAATTGGCGATAAAGAGGAAGAAGTATACAAACTACTACTTGATAGCAGCCTAAACACTGTAATGGCCGATGCGGGTTGGCTGGAAATTATAGACGAGAAGGGAAATTTTAAAGCATTTCTTAATAAAGACATACACGAGATTGATGTTTTTGAGCTTAAAAAAGTTTTAAGGAAAAACCAGGTAAATATTGATAACGAACCTCAGTACATAAAAAACATAAAAGCTTTAAAGCATACAGAACGACTGGAAAAACTTAGCTTCAAATCGTTGCTAATGGTTCCTTTGTCCTCCCACAACCACCGACTTGGCACTCTGGTGCTGCTAAAAAACATCAATGACGGCTTCGATAAAGAGATGGTAGACATCATATTTACTTTTGTTAGCCAGGCAAGCATTGCCATAAAAAACTTCCGGCTCATTTCAGAAGCCGTACATACCGAGCGGTATAAAGAGGAGCTAAAAATTGCCAGAGAGGCCCAAAAAAGCCTTTTACCCCCCAACCAGATATTTAACATACATACTGAAACCGCAGTATTTTCAAAATCTTCAGATGAAGTAGGTGGAGATTATTACGACCTCTTCCAGTACAGCCCTGATAGATTTGCCATTATTATTGGCGACGTTTCTGGTAAAGGCACTTCTGCCGCATTCCAAATGGCGCAAATGAAGGGTATTTTTCAGAGCCTTGTGCAAATGAATATGCCTCCGGATGAATTTATGTCTTACGCCAACAACGCGTTAAGCAAATGCCTTGATAAAAGCTCTTTTATTACCCTTGCTTTATTTATAATAGACCTGGAAACCAAATCGATCAACCTTGCCAGGGCTGGACATTGCCTTCCCTTATTTTATAAAAACGACAAAAAAGAGGCATTCGAAGTACAAAGCAAGGGTTTGGGCTTAGGAATGATGCGAAATAAGAATTATTTAAGTTATATTGAAAAAAAAGAGATTTTATACTGTTCAGGAGATATCTTACTTTTATATACTGATGGCATAATAGAGTCGATTAATGAATATAATGAAGAATTTGGGATGGAAAGGCTAAAAAACATACTGAATACCAATGCAAACCTGGCCGCCAAACAACTAATAGACAAAATTATAGAAGAATTGTATAATTTTACCGGAACAAAAAATATTAACGACGATTACTCTATACTTGTAGTTAAATTTATATAAAACAGAACTTTTATTAATAGTTAAACGTAAAACTTACATGGAATTAACCTTTGGGAAACATAACGACATCTACGAAATAGTGATTGAAGGGGATCTGGATGCAAGTTCATGCATTGCCCTTGATAAAGCTATATCCGAAGCGGCGTCTAAAGGGGAGAAAAAAATTTTAATTGATTGTACTCGTCTCAATTATATATCATCGGCTGGTTTAGGCGTTTTTATGTCTTATTTGCAAGAGTTTGAAAATAATAAGATCAAAATGGTGTTATATAATTTGAGTGAGAAAGTAAAAAACGTTTTTGAAATTTTAGGGCTAGATACGCTTGTAAATATTCAACGTTCAAAAGAAGAAGCTATAAAAACCATTGATGAATAATAGTAACAACATAAAAGTTAATTGCTCTACAAAGAACCTGAAGGAGATAAGAACTTTTGTAGAAGCTAGTCTTAAGGAACTTTCCGTTCCCGCCAATGATATAGCGCTAATAGTACTTGCTATAGATGAAATATGCGCTAACTTCATTATACACTCCAACCATTGCAACGAAGACCAGGAGATTGAAATATTAATCAAAAATGAAAATCAGGGTGTTTCTATCGAGATTCTTGACCAGGGCGAATATTTTGACCTTGCTTCTTACAAAGAGCCGGAATTACAGGAACTAGTTAAAGAAAAGCGAAAAGGGGGTATGGGACTTCTGCTTGTTAAAAGAATTATGGACAGTATTGAATTTAAAAAAGAAAACAATCAGAATGTTTGCAAACTATTCAAAAAAATAAAATTTGCCTGATTTTAATCTAATCCTATATACTTTTTTTTATCTAAATTCCCTCTTAAATCTAATTTTGCCTTAATTTTAATGTTTTGTATATAAAATTAATTAAAATTGCAGGCGTTATAAACTAAAAAATTCTTAGTATAAATTTTTATGAAAAGTGTATCTTTTATAATACCTCTTGTGCTTATTGCGAGCATTTCCTGTAAAACTCCTAAAAAATCAGTAAAGAGCGATGACTCAGTTATAGAAACCATTGGTACTAACCCGGTTTATAGCTCGGAGTTTTCTTATGTTTACAACAAAAATAATTCTGGAGCATCCGACGCATACAGCTCTGCCAGTGTAAACGACTACCTAAGGCTTTATACCAATTTTAAATTGAAGGTAAAACAAGCTGAAGAAATGGGACTGGACACCAGCAAAGCATTTAAAAAAGAATTGGATGGCTATAAAAAGCAATTGGCTGCTCCTTATTTAACAGAAAAAGGGCTTACAGATAAGCTTACTAAAGAAGCTTATGAACGAATGAAAGAAGAAGTTAACGCTTCGCACATTCTTATTTTGGTTAGCCCGGACGCTGACCCTGCCGACACGCTAGCAGCATATAACAAACTTATAGGTATAAGACAAAGAGCCTTAAAAGGAGAGAGCTTTGAGAAGCTTGCCCAGGAATATTCTCAGGATCCTTCTGCCAAAAGCAACAAAGGAAACCTAGGCTATTTTACGGCCCTGCAAATGGTATATCCTTTTGAAACCGCTGCTTACACAACTAAAGTAGGCGAAATATCAATGCCGGTTCGCACAAAGTTTGGCTACCACCTTGTAAAAGTGAATAACAGAAGGCCGTCTCAGGGACAGGTTAAAGTAGCTCACATTATGGTAAGGGCTACAACAGGCTTACCAGCCGCAGATTCCCTGGAAGCCAAACAAAAAATTGACGAGATATACAGCAAACTAAAACAAGGCGAAGACTGGAATGAACTTGCCGCACAGTTTTCGGACGATGTAAATTCTAAAAATAAAGGGGGCGAAATTACTAACTGGATATCTGCCGGTAAAATGGGCATTCCTTCTTTTGAGGAAGCTGCGCTGGCGCTTCAAAAACCAGGCGATATATCTGCCCCGGTGCAAACTCCTTACGGGTGGCATATTATAAAACTGCTGGAACGCAAAAGCCTTGAACCTTATAGTGTATTAGAGCCTTCTATCAAAACTAAAGTAAACAAAGACCGCTCGGACGTAAATAAAATCGCTTTAATACAAAGGCTAAAAAAAGAGGATAATTTTGTTGAAAACTCTGCTAATGTTGAAAAAGCGGCACATAAAGCCGATTCTTCTCTTTTAAAAGGCGCCCAGAAATTTACTCCTATCACCGACCCTAAAAGCAACTTTGTTCTGTTTACCATTAATGGAGATAAGTACGCGCTTAACGATTTTCTGGCTTTTGTAACAAAGAATCAGAAACCCAGAAAGAATATTTCTCCTGCACAATACATGAGGGCGCTTTACAAAGACTACCAGAACGAAAGTATTATTACCTACGAAGAAGCTCATTTGCAGGATAAGTACCCAGATTACAGGATGCTTGTAAAAGAATACAGAGACGGTATTCTACTGTTTCAGCTTATGGATGAGAAAGTATGGTCTAAAGCTATAGAAGACACCGCTGGGTTAAAGAAATTCTTTAACGAACACCGTGAAAACTATAAGTGGAAAGAACGCGCCCACGCTACGATATATAACGCTAAAAACCAGGAGACGCTGGACAAGACCATAGCGCTTTTAAACGAAGGAAAATATCCCGTAACTGACACTAAAGTACAGGACATTACTTTTGCAGAAAACAAGGATGAGCTTACTGAGAAAGATAAAAAAGAACTGGATAATATATTGCCTATTCTGCTTAAAGATAAAAACCTTGTTGTAGAAATTACCGGCGATGCAGAGAAAAAAGAAAAGAAAAGCGCGACCCGCGCTTTAAATCGCGCAAGTGTAGCTAGAAATTACTTAGTAGGTAAAGGTATTGACTCCTCTTCTGTAAAGGCTAAAGCCGATACAAAATTAGCAGGTAAAAAAGATACTTTCTCCTTTTATAGCAAATCATCAAAAGCGTTAGAAAAATATTTTAATCAATCAGCCCCATTAACATTGCAGGTGACCGAAGGCTTGTTCCAAAAAGGAGAAAACAACATAGTAGATACCGTACAATGGAAACCAGGCAACTATACTGTAGCAAAAGGCGGAAGGCTAAACTACGTTGTGATAAGCAAAATTGACGAACCTCGCCTTAAAACTTTTGAGGAAGCAAGGGGTTTGGCAATATCTGACTATCAAAGCTATCTGGAAAGCGAATGGATAAAAACGCTTCGCGCCAAATATCCTGTTACCGTTAATGAAGAAGAGGTAAAGAAAATTGTTAAAAAATAAAGTTAAACTAATTGTACTACTACTACTAACAGGTTTATCAGGCTGTGATTTTCTAAAGACAAAAGAGCAAAAAGAAACAACCGGCAGTACTGATAAACCTGTAGCAAGAGTATTTTCCAAATACCTTTACCAGAACGACCTTAGTGAGGCAAATAAAACCCACGCCCCGGCAGACGAAAGGGCGGCGTTGGAAAAAAAGTTTATTACAGAATGGATAGAGCAGCAGCTTATGTTGATGAAAGCGGAAACTGTTATAGACCCTAACTCGGACGATATACAAAAGAAGCTTGCTGATTTTCGCCAAAATTTGCTGATCTATGAATACGAAAAGGAGTTTTTAAAAGAAAAGCTGGATACTTCTGTTTCTGAAGAAACGATTAAGAATTATTATCAAAAGAATATTAATCTTTTCCATCTTAAACAGAATATTATTAAAGGATATTATATAAAATTTCCCAATAATACCCCCAGACTAGATAGGATAAAAACGCTTATGTGGTCTGAAAAACAGAAAGATAAAACGGAATTAAAATCATATTGCCTTCGTTTCTCGCCTTTTTATAATTTGGATGCTACGATTTGGCTAAATTTTGACGATCTTATAAAAAATTCGCCTTTAGCGGGTATTTCCAATAAAACAGTATTTGTAGAAAATACTAAGTTTGCAGAAAATAATGACGCCCATTTTACGTACTTTTTGAGAATTACTGAGTATAAAACAAGCCATGCGCCAACCCCTTTAGAACTAGTGAAACAAGACATAAAAAGTACCATAATAAACGAACGAAAGATTAAGCTAATTAAAGAGCTTAGGTCAACCATATATAAAGAAGCAAAGGAGAAAAAAGACCTTGAAGTATATAAGTAACTATATATATAATTTACTATTTGTAATTATACTATTTACGGGTAAAGCCATTGGCCAACCCATTGATAAAATAATTGCAAAAGTAGACAACCAAATTCTTTTAAGATCTGAGCTTGAGTTGGCTTATCTACAATATACCGCCCAACAGCAAAACCTTGAAAGCGCCAACCCTGAGGATGTGAAATGTCATATTTTAGAAACCCTTCTCATCAATAAACTTTTGCTTGCCAAAGCCGAAATTGACTCTGTTACTGTTGATAAGGAAGCAGTAGATGAACAGCTCGATCGCAGGATGCAATATTTTATTTCGCAGGCAGGGGGAGACGCTAAAAAACTGGAAGCCTATTACAACAAAAGTATTGATGAATTAAAAAAAGAACTTCGCAAAGGTGTAAAAGATCAAATGTTAATCCAGAAAATGCAGGATAACATTACTTCAAAAATTAAAATTACTCCGTCTGAAGTAAAAAAGTTTTTTAGCGAAATACCTAAAGACAGTTTACCCTTCTTCTCTACAGAAGTGGAAGTAGGACAAATAGTAAGAGTGCCCGATGTAGGAAAAGACCAGAAATATGCCGCTAAAGCAAAACTTGAAAAAATAAAAGAGCGCATCCTTAGCGGAGAAGATTTTTGTAAACTGGCAGAAACCTATTCCGAAGACCCCGGGTCTGCAAAACAATGCGGAGAACTGGGCTGGTTTAAACGCGGGGAGCTGGTGCCCCAGTACGAGGCTGCAGCGTTAAAACTTAAACCCGGAGAATATTCGCCTATCGTAGAATCTCAGTTCGGTTTTCACTTTATTCAACTTATAGAGCGCAGGGCCAATGAATACAATTCCAGGCATATTCTTATTAAACCAAATTTTTCTGTCAGAGACATTGGCTCTACCAGCCACTTCCTGGACAGCCTTCGCAGCCTTATACTTAACGATAGCGTCTCTTTTGAAAAGGCGGCTAACGACTTTTCCGCCGATAGGACTACCAAAAACAATGGCGGCTTTTTTCTAGACGCCAATACAGGAAGTACAAAAATTCCTTACGAAGAAATAGACCCTGTTATATTCTTTATTATAGACACCATGAAAGCCGGAGGAATTACCCCTCCTCTCCCCTATCGTATGGCTGACGGCACCGAAGGAATGAGGATTATTTACTATAAGTCAAAAACTCCTCCCCACCAGGCTAACCTTGTAGACGATTACCAGAAGATATACAAGGCAACCCTAACCGAAAAGAAAAATATAACTTTAAACCAATGGTTCGACAAAAACAAAAGCGACGTTTTTGTTGATATAGACCCCGAATTTAAAGTGTGTAAAATAACACTATCACAATAATCAGTAATTATGGAAACTATCAAATCGGATGTAGAAGCGGCAGATAAGCTGTTTGAGGTTAACAAAAACCTGCATGCTGAAATATCGAAGGTAATAATTGGCCAAAACGAGGTGGTACGCCTTGTAACCACGGCTATTTTTTGCCAGGGACATTGTCTTTTGGTAGGCGTTCCCGGCCTTGCCAAAACGCTTCTTATTAATACTATTGCTTCTGCGCTAAACCTTAACTTTAAAAGAATACAGTTTACTCCAGACTTAATGCCATCAGATATCCTGGGCTCAGAAACATTGGATGTAAACAGAAATTTTAAATTTATTCGCGGGCCTATATTTGCCAACATTGTACTTGCCGATGAGATCAACCGGACTCCTCCAAAAACTCAGGCGGCCTTGCTGGAATCTATGCAGGAATATTCGGTTACTATTGCAGGCACAATTTATCCTTTAGAAAAGCCTTTCTTTGTGCTAGCCACACAAAACCCTATTGAGCAGGAGGGTACCTACCCATTACCGGAGGCGCAACTGGATAGGTTTATGTTTAATATAAAACTAGACTACCCGGACTATAAGTCTGAGGTAGATATAGTAAAGAATACTACTACAGAAAACAGGGTTACTATTAACCCCATACTTTCTGCCCATGAAATAAAAGAGTACCAGCATTTGGTTCGTAAAGTTCCGGTAGTAGATAACGTGATTGAGTATGCCGTAAAGCTGGTGCATAAAACCAGGCCCGGCAATGCTTCTGCAGATGTGGCTAACTCATTCCTGGAATGGGGGGCTGGCCCAAGGGCTTCACAATTCCTGGTGCTGGGCGCTAAATGCAATGCTCTTCTTAATGGAAAATACTCTCCTGATATTGAAGATGTAAAAGCAGTAGCTTTGCCGGTATTAAGGCACAGGATAGTACGGAACTTTAAGGCTGAAGCAGAAGGAATAACTACAGACGATATTATCAAAAAATTATTATAAGAAATTAACCAAAGAGCGGCGCAACTGCTCTTACTTTTTTACTTTTGTTTAAGAAACTAAAATACCGGCTTAGGAATTATTTTGGCTTCTCCCAAAAAGAAACTAACGGATTTATAGTATTAATACTGCTAATGGCTGTGTTTCTTATTGCCCCGCTTGTGTTAAAAAACATTTGGTTGGGGGATGATGAAATCAACTATACTATTTCAGAAACGGTAAACGAAAAACAACCTGCTACTACCAGACCAAAATACGAAAAAACCGATGCTTCTCTTATTCCCTTTAATCCTAATACCGCTAGCGAAGAAGAACTGAAGAAACTTGGGATTGAGGATTTTATAGCAAAGAGAATTATTAATTATAGAAGCAAGGGAGGGCGTTTTAGAATTAAAAAGGACTTATTGAAAATTTACGATTTTCCGGAAAGTCGTTATGCCGTTCTTAAATCTTATATTTTATTGCCAGACTCGCTGCAAACCCATTACTATTCCCTAATTGATCCCTTTGATATAAATACCTGCGACACTACAGCGCTAATAAAACTAAAAGGCATAGGCAGCGTTTTAGCGGGCCGGATAATTAGCTACCGAACAAAACTGGGCGGCTTCGTGAAGGCTGCTCAGGTAAAGGAGGTTTATGGAGTAGACCCCTTAGTAGGCAGTGAAATTGAACAGTACCTATTTGTGAAACCCGGCTTTAAGCCTAAGAAGATAAATCTTAATTTAAGTACTGCCGATGAGCTTAGCGCCCACCCTTATCTGACTAAAAAAGAAGCTAATGTAATAGTAAACTACCGCAATGAGCATGGCTCTTTTACTTCAGTTTCAGAACTAAGCGCCGTAAAAATATTTACTACCGAGCAACTTCGTAAACTAACGCCCTACCTGGAAGTTAACTAAAGTTAAAACTCAAATAAGCGCTTAGGGATGTTCCACCGCAAGGCAACGCTAAGGACATTACTACTTGAGTTATTAACGTAATAGGAGCTGTTAAGCTTACGTAGCGTTTGCGACACGTCTATAAAAAGATTGTGAGCCACCTGGTAAGTAATAGTAAAATTCATTAAGACCAAATGATTGGAAATACCCTGCCCTATTTTATTTCCAAAGGCATGGTATTGAGGAACCAGGTTATACCCTTTTAAAATATTACCTCCAAAATCATTAGCTCCATAAACATTGTTAACGCTCTGATTTTTTGGGTTAACAGTATCTGAGCCAAAATTCACATAAAACAGTTTGCCGGTAAGGCTTAGGCGGGGCAACGGTTGGTAACGGGCTATTCCTATAAATTCTTTTAGGTTGGCGCCCAATGGATCTGCAAGGGGCAGATTGTAATTGGTATAATTACTATAGCTAATTGAGTTGACAGGGTTACTGCCCTGAGAATACGTATAAGGTTTAATTATATTCAACTCTCCCTGAAAGTCCAGGTTGCGTATGCCGAAAGCGTCTATGTATTTTAACCCTGTTTGCAAGGCTTGTTTATTTCCCCAAAACCCATTACGCTTTACAAGTTCTTTAATATCCATATCATCTATCACCAGTTGCCCGTACAATGAAAAATGACTTAGGAAATTCCATCGGTAGTCAAACCCAAAAAAAGCGTTATCAGGGCTTCCTAATTGCTGGTTTACAGCAAGGTAAGGAACTACAGGTGTAAGGTAGTTCCAGTCATACGATGATTTTGTGCCATTTACAGTATCCCTGGGGCCAAACACTATAGCCTCATAAATGCCTAAGTTGAAGTTTTTACTTACATTATAACTAAGGTGATGCAGGGCAAAGTATTTCTGGGGATAATAAGTATCTGCCCCTTGTTGCCCACCTGCATTCATTTGGGCAAACAAGTTCATATAGTTTAGCTTCCAAACTTTTGTATTGATTTTGAGGAAATTATATATCCCTGAGAAATCTGACAGGATAAGCGATCGATAACCGTTGCCTATAAAGTTCCTGTCTCGCCCTAGTTGCACCTGAATGTGTTTGGTAACGCTAAACGTAATATATCCCCTACCTGTTAAAAAATCGTAGCCGGTAGGGGAGCCCCCAAAATTATTGTTAAATGTCTTGTAAAAAGACTGCTCTGGTATGGCATTATGGGCATTAATATATTGATTTACATACCCCGGAAACTGTGCCTGGTTATCTGTAAAGAAGAAGTAAAAGCCGACCCTTTGGTCAACCATACCTCTAAATTCTATACCTCTGGTATTAATGTAATTAGTATTAGTAGTAAGGCCAACGGCTGTGGAACCAGTTTCTTTATCCTTGCCATATTGGAAATAAGCGACAGGGTTTAAATGAAAATCAAAGTCCTTGGTATGTACGCTGTAAAAATCTGAGTTCTTATCATAAAAGTACTTTAGTATCGGTTTGCGATCGTTGTTTGCTTTGGTTGACCACTCCCTATTGTCGTTTCTTAAGTAATTGAGGTTAAATTGGTCGGACTTAGAAAGTTTAGCGCTGTCTGAAGCGCTAGCGAAAGAGTCTACAAACTCAGCTATAGCCTTTCTTTCGTAGGATTTAATTGTAGCATGAAATGTTTTGGAGAAAGCTCCATTCTTTATTTCGTATCTGTCTAAAAGATAGTAATAATCGGAGTTAATTGGGGCATAAACGCTTTGTGCAAAGGAAGTAACAGCAAGCAGAAATAAGGCAATTAATAGTAAATTTTTAGTCATGGCAAAGGCAATTTGCTCGAAAAATAATAAAATTAAAAGACTTACCTATTAAATGGTACATAATAAAAGATATACTCTGCCAATAAATTCCTTAATTTTGCGAACGCTGGCACATTATTGGCTGTTTTTTTATTAGGTTCTAATTCGTTTCGTGGAAGATATTATTAAATACTTTACTGTTTTTCTCCTGAGCATGATAAAGTTTGTGGGGGGGCCGCTTTTTGGTATAAAGGTGGGAATGAGTGTTTTACAAACAGCCTTGTTTACCTGTTTGGGGATGATGACCAGCGTAATATTGTTTACTACCTTTCTGGGGGATGGCTTCCACAGCTGGGTTATGAGGTTGTTTAACAGGAACCCGCGGCTGTTTACCAAAAAGAACCGCAAGAAGGTAAGAATGTGGAGGGCCTATGGCCTTAGGGGGGTTGCCTTTCTTACGCCGCTGATTTTAAGCCCTATAGGAGGCACCATGCTGGCCAATTCCTTTGGGGAGTCTAAGAAGAAGATTATCCTGTATATGCTTATAAGCGCTGTGTGCTGGGCGTTTACCATGTCTTTTGCGTTCTGGGCGCTTAATACGGTGGGCGAGCATTGGGCGCTTGATTTAAAGGCTTTTTTTAGCCACCCCCGGGCTTCTAATTAACCCCGGCTGTTGTGTCAATTGGCACATGTACGCTTCTTTTTTAATTTACCAACCCTGAATGTACATAACAGGCTTCAACAAGAGGCCAGTTTGTGCTACTTAAAAAACTACTAGTTGAGGGAAAATCTTACGTGGCATCTCGCACATGCGGAATTATGCATTGTTTTGTCATTGTTATGGCATTGTTTTGTCATTGTTTTGGCATTGTTTTTCGCGTTGTTAATTTCGGCGGATGTATGATTTTGCCTGTTTTTGAAGGGGCATGTGCCAGTTGGCACATTCTGAGTGTAAAGTTCAAAGTTCAGAGTTTAAAGAAAATCAAATGCCCTCGTTAGTGGCTTTACTAACGAGAGATAAACTACAACTTCAACTAAAAGTAGCATAAAACCACCTACCTTATCTCTTTGCTCGCGCGCGTTTGCAACGCGTGCGAAATAACCATACTACTTACTATCTGTCCATTTTCTTTCAAAAAACGTTGCTCGGCTTGCCTCCAAGGCTGGCATAGCCGAGTTTCCACAACGACTCTGATGTAAATTTTACTTCAGCAATCATCCCCCTAACCCCCTGTCGCCTTGCGCAAGCTAACCCACGAAGGGGGACAAAAGAGGCCTAACGTGGAAACTGATAGGTGTAAAAAATTAAAATTGTTTCTGGCGCAAGGATTTCCTTGTGCCTTACTATTTACTAGTTTATAAATTCCATCCCCTTACCCACTTACAAAGGTAGAAATGTAGGGAATGGACGCTGTGAATAGCGGGTTACTTGGCTTAAGTTACACAATGTTAAACTTAAGCCAGTGGGGGCTGGCGCACGCGTGTCGCGTGTGCCTTACTATTTATTGAGATGGCGCGAGGCTCTTGCCTCGTGACTGTTATTTCCCTGCCTCTGGCAGGGGTAACCCGGAGGCTTACTAATAGTAAGCACGAGCCTTGAGTCTCACGCTATCTGGGTGGTAGATGTTTATAATTCCATCCCCCTGCCCCCCTTACAAGTGGGAAATGGGGGTATTACTACTATTAACTCCTCATTACCTGGCTTAAGTTACACGATGTTAAACTTAAGCCAGTGGGGTTTAAGTTCCCGGATTTAGAAAGAATGCTTTTATTGAAATAAACATGGCCCTTGTTGCATCTGCCTCAAGTTGTTCATATCTACTAAACCAAGTATCCATTTCTAAAAGAGGTTCGTCTAAGTTCACATGAACATATCTATTTCGAAGTTTACGAAGCCATTCGATTTCATCTCCTTTGTAGTGCTCTTTCAAAAGTTTAGCTGTGTTAATATTATTATCTCCTGATTCTGTTTCTCTAAAATGAGAGTCAATTACTGAAATTGCCATTACCACTACAGAAATCCAAGCACCTGCACAATAGGCACGTCTCATATCAAAAAATAACGCAGTAGAATGTTCACCTACAAGATAACTACCAACTTCTAATTCTTCAATAGTTTTGTCAATCCACTCTTCTCGTTTGTTCCAAGTTTCTTGAGATGGAAATTCAAAAACTTTTTCCATATTATACATTTTTTTTGTAGAAACGCTTATCCAGTTATATTCATAGTATCTTAAACATACGGTATATCAGTATATAAACCAAATTCAACGTTCTATGTGAATTACATTTTTATAAATAACTGAAATTCTTTAGGATATATTTAAAAAGATAATTAAATTTCAGGCATTCAATCCAGTA
>Ga0302300_1000866_pt1 | contig 18734 bp, 16 predicted proteins | sample III_Palsa_E1_1_FD_198756 | JGI IMG/M metagenome (GOLD analysis project Ga0302300, IMG submission 198756) | Peat permafrost microbial communities from Stordalen Mire near Abisko, Sweden - III_Palsa_E1_1 | ecosystem: Environmental > Terrestrial > Soil > Palsa > Peat permafrost | place: Sweden... | reverse complement strand
CTGTTTTAACATCACTAACTTCTCTTCTCCCATCCTACAACTGTGTATTTTGTATTACATGACATTTATTCTTTTACTTCTCCATTCCCCAATCTCTCTCATCCTTAACAGGTGAAGTACATCATTATCCAGGTGACACATTTTGTTTTTATGACAAATGGCAAATGTGTTAATACCAATAATACTGTTTTAATAAATGTGTGTAGTATTAGTATACATATGTTACTAATATTCTTACTTGTTGTAAACATAACCAAAATGTAAAAATGTACAAGATAATGTAATCAATGATTATAAACAATGTTGTTATATCAAGTATGTTTAATTTTACACATCATAATAAGTTATTAATGTGTGTATTATCTTCATATGTATACGGGGAAGAAGGAGGGGGGGGGGTTGAATGGTAAAGTGATTAAATATGGTAGTATCACAATACTGTTATAAATGGAATGCGATTACAAGTGTCACTTATTTTGTGTTGGTGATGCACATACAGGGAAAACAACACTGACAAAGACATATACCAACGGTGGATATTTATTGTCTGAGATGTACGCTTCAAGGCTCAACTTCGACTTTGACATAAAAACAATACTTGTTGATGATAAGGAGATCAGGATGCTCTTGTGGGACACGATGGGTCAAGAAACATTTTGTACTTTATCGTCAGCAAACAAACCCTTCTACCGAAATAAGGATATTATTCTAGTTGCTTATGATGTTAATAACCATGAGTCATTCCAACACGCTAAAGATTACTGGTATGAACAAATTAAAACCTGGTACCCATCAACCATTGTTATCTTGGTTGGTACTAAGGCAGATACTATTAGTAAACATTATAGTAGACAAGTAACATATGAACAAGGATTGGAATTATCCAGCGAACTTGGCATACCATTCTTTGAAACCAGTTCTAAAAACTTTACTGGTCTCAACGAGTTGTTCGACTATTGTGCTAAAGTCTACTTCGTTCAACAACCTGTTCACCAGTTCATTCAAAATACAACAGTAAAACATACCCCAACACTAACTAGTAATATATCCTCACTGTTTAAACAAATTACAAACTATCTTACATTTTAACTATACTCTTGTTCTTGTATCCATCCTTCTATATATTGTTTACTTCATCATGAAGTAAAATTTGTATTGTTAGTATTACATACATCTGGATGTTATAAAATATAAAATACATTAATAATGGTAATGTCTCCAAACTTATTTTGTTTTTATTTGTCTTATTCATTACATATAACATAAATAAAATGGTGTTTATTGTAGTTATGACTGTATGTGTTTGTGTTCGTATTGGTAGTAAAATTGATTTTTGATGATTAATAGCAATGTTCACTGGGAACAAAACACACTGTTGACAGATAAAGATAATGAGTAGACAACAAAAGGAAATCTTTGCAACCGCTACGGCTGCAGATTTGGGAATGGGTGACAATGGTCATGTTACCCTGTACTGTGGTAACACTTTTGTTATTGAGTCATCGACAAACATGTCACACAACTTCAAGTGTGAGGGTAAATTTCGTATTCAGGAGGTTCAAGGTGGGTTAGAAATGGTGTTTCACTACTGGAAGGTGGTTGACTTTTACCTCAAGCCTGTTAAGGTGATCAAAAGGGACTTCACTGTGACCTGTCCTCTAACAGTAACTACCAGACATGACGTTAAATACTACGTCATCAACAGCAGTTTAATTCACTCACACATTCATGAATATGATCGTGATCGCGACATGATCAATACTCAATACGAAATTCCAGTTGTTCACAGTTCCATCTTCAACAGTCAAGATGGTGTCCCACCATCTGGTCGTGTCATCCGTCCGATCAAGGAGACTCCCACGTTCCAGTTCAACTACACTGACTTCCCATCACTCAAGTGAAACCACCTAACCACCTAACCACCCAAACACAATTATTGTAAATATTGTGATCAACAAATACAAAGTATATATTATCATAGGGAAGGAGAGAGGTTCATACACTCAATATGTTACATCATGTAACACATATAATTAATATTTCACAACAATATCTATTCACCACTATCATTACTATCATTACTATTATCATTAACATATTTTGAATGTTATGGTTGTTGTCTAGAGCATTGTGTTTATGTTTACATGGACATAAACGCACAACAACATAACATAAAATAACATGTTGTTCAAATATTTTAATTGTTAACTACATATAGTTAACCTAATTTTATATTCCTGTTATAATACAATATATTATTGTATTATCTATTCTGTATGATTACTTATTTTAGTTGTGTTAACAGTAACTTATATTTATTCATGTTGATACAAACGTTTGTATCAAAATGTTAAACTAATAACTTGTTTAAGACTGGTCTAACCCTACTACAATAAGTGTAAACTTTTTATATCTCTGAGATATAAAACCAAATCTAACACAAATATTAATAGAATAATGTTTATACAACTAAATATGCTTATGTTTTGTATGTTAAGTTATTTAAATTCTCATCTACCACAACTACAATATGTGTTGTGTTATGAACTGTTATTATATTCATGTATATAGTTATCTGACAACTATAATGTGTTTATAATCATGTAAGTAGTCTACATTCCTCAACGAAATGTAATTTTAATGACTATATAATATATACTATATTGTATATTTGTACTATGTTAAATATTTTAATGTACTTTTAATAACAACAACGTGTTATGTTTACAACTCCGTCATCAGAGAGTTAAGTGTATCAGGTACACAACGTGTTATGAAGTTATTAATCTTGTTGTAAACAACACTATTGGTGGTTTTACCTTCATGTAATAGTCGACTCCAAATTGGTGAGTTTACTACTAGAGATAAGTTGCCATCATGACTTAAAACCTCATCAAGTAACTCAGGATATGTATCGATGTATTCTAACCCTAATTCCAATAGTGTCTTGGGATCACAGTGAGTTACTAAAGCTTGACGAAGGTTGGTATCACTAATATAACTCTTAATCGGTTCATAAAAAGCACATTTATTTTTGTTTAACTTACCAACTACTACTTCATACTCCTGTTGCATAATGCACATACCACATGTTAGGAATAAACTACCACTGGACATAAGATCACTACCACAACCAGTTCCATGAAACAGATTAATATCCATGGTTGACATCTGCATCTCCAATTCACTTGACATTTTGTTTGTTTACATATATTACCGTGTCAAACTTATCATTAATGTTTTAGTTGGTAACCGAATAACATTAACAATGTTATATTAACCCATCTAATCTTTGTTTTTTCTATTCACCAACCACTAACTTAATTATTAGTTATACATTGAACTTATATTAACTAGATAACATATTAAACATTTAAAATATTGGTGTAATATTCTTTTGGTAAGTGTGCCATGCACTACTTGGTATGATTAATGTTCAACAACACAACACATTTTAAAGTAATCTGTTATATTACATTACATTACATTACTAACAATACATTGTGTATTGTTACCACTTTTTAACTTTTACCTTTTAATTACCAAAACACCAATTAATGTTGTAATTGTATATGTACTAAATGCAGTCTTTCCATTCAAATAACTGTTAATTTGTTTTACAACTACTTGTTGTTGTTAACAATTGTAGTTGTAAATATTTACCCCATCCACTTACACTTAGTAAAGTACTTTATTTATGTGTAATGTCATGTTAAACACACAATATACCAACTTAACATGCTTTTATGTTAAAAACTCTTACGTGTATTAACACATACAAATTACATTTTGTGCGTTATTGTTTATACCTCAAAATACTTTAAGTTAACGGTATCAAGTACAATACATAAATATATTTATTGTATATGTCCATAGTTAAAAGTTAGAAGTATTGTTATATGTAATCTCAAACAAGTACAGTATTTGTTTAATACAAATCGTATTAAGTCATGACATTCTTGTCTTCCTTCTACTTGTGTGTAAATGCATACTAATACAAACACTAATTCACATCTGAATATTTTTAGTATTTGTTTATAATGTTAGGTAACATTTTTCCTTCTTCTCTTACGTCTATTCTTCATCTCTAACATTCTTCATCTCTAACATTCTTCACTTAAGTCAAAATAAGAATATGTTAAATGTGTAATAATAAATGTATGTAAATTACTAATCGTGTGTTAATATGTAAGTATTAATATAATATCTGTAACAAAATAATTACTTAACATATACTGGGTAAATGTTACTGTTTTAATGTTATATAGTAAAACAAGAATATAACTAGTAATAATTTTGTGTTGTAATGATAATGTACTTCAAATACATATTGTTGTTAATAGTTAATAGTAAGACAACATAATATTAATAAACTTAACTTTTATTGTGAACATAATGAGATTATAACTAGTAATATATACTTGTTTTTAACCCAATTGATTAACCAAAATGGTTTTGCGTGAATAATTACTAGTGGATAGATTTGTATTTATCACATAATACAAATATTCATGTATTAGTAACTAAGATAATATGTATTTGTAAAGTTACTGATATTCGTTAAATAGATGTTATTCTAACCATTACACATGAACATTGTTAATGTTTATGTTCTCACGATGTTGGTAACAAAATTGGGTAATAATTACCATTCTAAGTAGTGATGGTATTGGTAATGTTAATAATATCATACCTTTATATTTATTGACAGTATCTGTGATTCCAACATACTAATAAACCAGGTATTGTTGTAATAATAATTAGTGGGCTGATAAATAACAACATACAAGATGTCAAACAACATACTTAGTAGAATAAAGTAAATTAAAGTAAAGATGTTTTAGTGAAAAATTCTTAAACGATTCGAAACATTAAAATAATGTTAAAATTAGTGACAAAACAATACAAAACAATATTATTTTAATGTTTCGAATCGTTTAAGAAATTTGCCAAATATACATTGTTTAGATTTTTTGGTTAACTAGACCAAGTTAAACTTAACCCTGATTAACTATCACACATATTACTTATGGTTAATTACTATGGATCAAACATGTGCGAAGTAGTAACTTATTAACAAACATATGGTGTATGTTAATAACAATAATAAACATGGTAAATAAAAAATGTAACTGTTCTTATCAATTAGAATGGTAAAAGGAGTATAACGATGTATCTAACAAACATATTACCAGTTGGTAATATAAAGTTTTTACACTATAACAACACAATAAATATAGTCTTTAATTACAAGGTTGTATAACATATGTTTGTAGTATTGCTTTTGTTTCGTTCTGTTATATGGGTATATGTTACTATTCTATTATTATGTTGTTTTAATCTCTCTCTCCTCCTCTCCCTTCTTCTTCCATAAATGTAATTATCCACATTAAAAAATATAGATAACGACATTCATTGCCTAAAATAACACCTGTGTAATCACAACCATTGCATAATAAACATTCTTGGGATGTTTATTTACTAATATGTCATAACGCAATAATTAACACTAGACATTAACACTTAACACTTAACACATGAACTTTTACATCTATAACTACATTAATTATCATGTATAATGCTCTTCACTGTCACTGTTATAACTATAGTCCTCATCCATATCCTCTTGTTCATAATATTGTTCATAGTCATGTTCATGTTCATAGTTTCTCTCATGTTCATAACCATATTCTTGTTTGTTAGCTTGTTGATACAATTTTAACATTTCCAACCTATCGTCTATTTGTCTCATGTAGTCATCACTGTCGTAACCACAATCATCATCATTGCCGTCATTGGAAATACATTGTTTACTTAAATTGCAGTAGTTGTTAACACCTAATTTTTGTGTTGTTTGAACTGTAAGATACTTCATGACCTGACTTGGACTTTCGAATGTTGGTTGTTGTGACAATACATCTTTATCTTGTGTTATAATAGTAGTAATAATATTTGATGTTCGAGCATCAGATCGAGATGACAATTGTTGTAATGATGTCTGTGATGATGGTTGTGATAATGGTTGTGATGATGGTTGTAATAGTGAAGTTAACACTGGTTCTGAATAGTAACATTTTAACTGTGGTGTTGAAACACACATACCAGATTTATGTATATTGTCTTTATTATCAATATGACATGTTTCCAAACCTTGTATTCCAATTTTCTGTTGTAATTCTTGTCCCATTTGTTGGTATAACAATATTTCATGCTCCATTTGTGCTATTTTGTTATCCCGATCTTTCAACATGAGACTTAACTCGTCAATGGTGTACTGATAATAAGACATTTTTATGTCGATCAAAAAATGTTACAACATAACTAATTTATTACATGTTGACTAATAAATTAGTTATGTTGAAATACAAATTTAATAAAAACAATAATTTTGTGTTATTAATATTACTAACACACATGAAATACAACTATATCATTGATTACTACCAAATAGTAATCTTATCATACAATAACATTTTACAAATATTATAAATACAAATACAAATTAATTTAGAACAATTACTGTTATAACAATGATATTTTTATTGTATATAGTTATACTAATACATATATACGTTGATGTAAACCAAACATGTGTAAGTAGATGAGTATTTGTTGTATTGAATGTATATATAATATATTCCCAGAATATATTCTATATTTTGATGTAGTTTAAATATATGTTTTGTTTTGTTTTATGTAACAATATTATTACTGTTACATAAATTTTAATGGTGTAGTGAGTGCAAAAATATTATTAATGTTATTATTATTGTTAATCATGGTGATAACATGTGATTAGATTGTTAGTTTCAGTGAAGTTAATTTGGTGAAGTAGATTTGTACATGAATGTTCGTCGTTAATGTCAAATATGAATGAACCATTAATAATAAGGTGTGGGAATGTATTTGTAATATCGGCTTGTAATTGTTTAATGGCAGTTTCGGTTTCTTGTATGTTATTAACATTGTTATTACTGTTACCACACACTAAAAAGATTTGGTGTTGTTTACTATTAAGGTGTTGGTGCGTACTACAATCATGTAGCCACTCAATGGTTATTTGTGGATAGTTGGTGTCACAAAACAAGAAGATAACATTGGCTGAATGGAAGTAGGAGTGAACTATAGTTTTGAACATAGTTTGACCTGGTAAGTCCCAACAACACAACTTAACTGTTAAGTCTTGGCCTTTACTTTGACTCAAATCCAAAATCCACTCATGATTTTCATCCTGGTTACAACTTTGACTTTGACTATTAATCTGATGTTGTATATGATATACATGTAATTCTGCACCAATTGTATATTGTTGTTGTTGTTTATATTGTTTTTGTTTCTTTTTCTTATCTTTATTACAGGCATAATCTAACACCGAGGCTAAATTACTCTTACCTGTGTTACATTGACCAACAAATAAACATGTGAGACTGATATCATATACATTTTTGTTGTGTGTTGACCTATCACCAGATGTTTTCTTTGTCCTACTTTGTCTGAAATATCGGTTGTAAAGTTTGGTCAAAGACACCATCGTGACCTATGTTTTATTAGTTTATTATTTAATTATAACAAACTCATTATTTTTTTATTATTTGTATACATATTTATGTGTATACATAATAACCGTGTTTATTATTGAAGTAGTTAATAATCACACACTGTGATCATTAACAGTTATTTAGATTGTTAATAGTGTGAACGACAAAGATAGAGAACCACAACCCCTCCCCTTAATGAGAAATCAATACTAAGGATACAAAGTATAAACATATACCAAAATAATATTACCACTTAATTACGTTAAAACCATTGTAAAACCATTATTGTACAAATATTATTGTAAAACCATTATTGTAAAACCATTATTGTAAAACCATTATTGTAATGTTTAATATGTCAGTGTATCGTCATGTAATAATATAAGATAATAATATTAATTAACGCGTAAGGCGTGGATAGTTAGTAAATAATTAATGGTATCTTGTTATGTTACGTACAAACATAATATAACAAGTATTTACCAAGTGACTTGGTAAACAACAATATAATTTATATTTAATGATGTACTTAGTACATAATAACTGGTTTGTTTTTGTCTGACCTGACGGTAGTGATAAACTTAATTAGTTGGAAAAAATGTGTTTACACTAATTTTTTGAGAATTATTATGTCCACAGATAGGTGTGGATATTACCATTAGAAACATCTAAGTTTATACCATGACACAACTGCAGTAGCTGTTGATCCAACTGTTCCACTGTAATGTCAGGTACATGAAATTTTCCATGTTCATTAATACTTACTAATGAGTAAACAATATACATCTTCCCATCTTCAAATAAAATATGAAATACACCTTTTTTGTAATACTCAGCTAATAATCGAGATTTGAAATACAACATTAACATATTCACACTATAACTTATATTTGTTTGTTGTCCATTGAAATATATGTCAATAATGTCATCTGCTGTTAATAACTTTACTTGTTCATAGTTTCCTTCCTCCTTCTCATCCTCTCCATCTTCATGTTCCTGGTCCTCTTCTTCCTTCTCTTCCTTCTCGTTTTCACTGTCAACATCATTATGGTGTTCATCCAAATCTTCTTGTTGATTGTGATCTCGTTGATAGTCATGTAGTAACAATGGAAGTAAGTTGGTTATGTGTGTTTTTATAACATCCAAGTATTGTTGTTCATCAGTAGATAAACATACACCTCTAACAAACTCATAATCGGAATAGAAATTTAGCTGAGTTAGAGTCATATTATTTATTTTAATACTGGTTAAAATAATATAAATATCATTGTATACATGCAATGTATTTGTTACATCTCTATTATATGTTTGTTCGAACATGTCATAATATACATATGATGAGTATGAATAATCTTAAACTAATTTAACATTGGTAGAATAACAAACTATATTACTATAGTGATTATTTTGTGTGTTGTTAATGCGCGAATATGTTATGTTTTTAATGTTTAAATATCTACATATAATAATTGTTGTTTTAAATTGGGTACATAGTAATATTATGTATTACACAATGGTTTACAAGATAAACATTCTTAAAATGTTTATTATCTAATTTATCACCACTACCATAACTACTGGTGCTTATTTGCATAACTTGTAATAACTCACAATTATTAATCAACCACATCTTCATTTTGATCTCTGATATATCGGTCATACAACTCTAACATTGACAACTCATTACTCATATTTTGCATGTAATGATCATCGCCATCATTACTAATGTCATCAAATGTTTGTTGTTTGAGCATATTGTAGTAATCACTGCTTGTTTTGTCTTGACTTTGTGTATGCGTTATGTCAACTGGTTGTTGATTTTGTTGTTGATTTTGTGAAATGTAGTTGGCTGCTTGATCATAGGTTTTAAACCTGGGGTTTTGTAACCATTGTCCTTGTGCGGTTGGTACTAAAACATCAGATCGTAATGATAGTGGTAATGATGTTAATGGTAACTCATGTTGATAGTCTGGTGACAGTAAAGTTGGTTGATACCAAGTAGTATGTTGATTAGAGATATGGTTGTGTTCATGACTGTGTATGTAATTTTCATCACGAAGATGCAATAGTTCCAAATTTTGGACTCTAATCTTATCCTTTAATTCCTGGTTCAAATGTAATAATGATGCTATATTATACTCCATATTTTGTATTTGTTTACTTTGTTGTTTCAATACAAGTTGCAGCTCATCATATGTTTGTACATGATAGGACATATTTTATGTTTAGTAATAAACAAAAATGTTAACTTTGTTTTTGCACTTATGGATATAGATCATGTTATGTTTATTATATGGTAACACTGTAATAACACAAATTACCTTTGGGTGTAAGTTTAATGTTGTTTATACACAACACATATGAAATATAATTTGTATTATGAGATAATAAGATAATGTAACATAACATTATTAACAATGTACATCACAACATAATGTTGTGATAGAAGTTTGACTTATGATAGACAAAATTACATTGGGTAATATAAGCTAGAATATAAAAAGACATACCTTGGGTATGTTTTGTATTTAGTTGTTTTAACAAGCTGTTTACTTGTGATGATAACAAAATTATCCATGAATAGGGTAGTGATAAGATAATATGACAAAAGCGTTGGTTATAGCATGGAAGGATATTGGTACCAAAATATTTTGGTAGTGAGTAAACAACATGTAAAGGTTGATGCCAATTAGACAAGCGTCAATGGATTGGAGTGTGGCAGCAGCCAATGCATGTTTGGTGTCTGTATCGTGTTTGTAACTAAAGTAATTATACATATGACATAGACCAAATATTGGTCCCGCTATGGCAATACGTAAGTGGGGGTTCAAACCAAAATAGTAAGGGATGTAACGAAATACCAACTCCTCAACTACAGGTGTCAAAGTACTTGCCAAGATACATGACTTGATTGACATATTCTGTTTAACATATGTTTTTAAAGTGTGATGTGAATCACCACACTTGTTATCATTAGTATCACTACTATCAACACTAGCTTTTCTCACCAACAACACCGGTATCCGATGTTTAAGATTATCATCTAGACACCATAGGTCAGGTATAAGTTCAATGGTTGTTGGTGACACTAATCTATTAACAGCATAGTTTACGGCACACTTCGTCACCCATAAACATGTAAACTTAAACCAAAAATTGGGTATTGTCGACATTTTATTATGTATTACAGTCTTTAGACATCAGAATAACATTATTATTACAGTCATAATATAATATAATATTCACCAAACATACATATGTATGTTTTACATTAATGTACCCATTAATTTACACACACACATTGTTCTGGCAAGAACAAAATGTATTGTCAAAACAAATATATCTTGTAAACAACAAGACATTCAAACGTAGACACTTATTTGGGTGATAAACATATATCTGGATGATTTAGGTGTCATTACATGACAATATGTGTATTCAAGGAACCACAACATCCATGTAGATATTTTGGAATATAACAGGTAATTATACATATCATCTACATGAATGTTGTGATTCCTTGCCTAGCGCTGCGCTTGTCGCAGCCATTTCTCTTTGAGTATACCTTCGGCTTACACGAATCACCATGTATTAGCATCAAAATAACAGGTAATTATCCCTTAACATTTTAAAAGTAGGTCATATCAAATGATAAAGAACTATTTACTCAAGAAGAGTTATGTAACCCGGAAACATAACAAGAAAATTTAAGTGCTATTACATAGTCATATGTATATATATATATAGGTAAGGATTTACAACATCCATGAAAACATGTCGGTATGAAGTAAGTAATTACGTGTGTGAGTCACATGGATATTGTGGATCCTTGTTTACACGTATGATCATGTAATCTTAACAATATAACAAGTAGTTGGTTTGTAGTATTATAAATATAGTCTTGCATTACTTAAAAATAACATCTTGGTGTAACACAACATGTTTTAGGTAGGTATAAGTAAGATGTTAAAAATATGGTATGAAGTAGAAGACAAAAATTTTTACCAAAATCATGTAAATTAACAAGATAAGATAAGACAATTACACAGTTAACAGTATACATTATACTGTTATGATGGTGAAGATATTATTTATTTTGATATTACAAATAAATATTACATGTAGACATATATAACATTAGTTTTTGATTGATACTTAAAATACAGATTATAAGACTCTTGTATATATTATTCGTAGATTACAACATTTAGACAAACAGTCAAATGACAACAACAATCTTGTATCCCATTGAATACACAAAGTTTATTATGGTTGTTATACATAAATTACTATATAAGTTTAAATCGTTATTTAAATCCTTTTATCCCCGAACACGTAAAATCGATTAATACCCATCTTTGGTAAATTAAGTATTTTACACAATTTGGTTGTTATGCTTAACATTCTTTAATCTTGAGAACATACACATATTACCTTATTATAATTAATATTTTGTATTGTTTGTATGATATACATCTATCATTCTCATCTATAACAATAACATATTATTACATGGTACTGCAATAGTACAATCTTTTATTTTATGTGCGAACTAAATTAAACAAACTGTATGCTTGAAAGAGAAAAATTGTGTTAAAAGCGTTACTCGACAGAAAGATAATGTCTTCAGTTATAATTATAGTTAGACAGTCTAACTATCCTATTGAATGATTGGTTAACTTGTTAACAAGAAGTATTAGTATACACACCAACAAATATTTAACATATGTACATATTGTCATACATATTTTTGACACATTGTTAACGGTAAATAATGTAACTATCACACAACAGATGTAATTCAAAATATTGGAATTAGACAATTTATCATAACTTTTATTTTTGGTGGTTTAACTCCAATTGTTACTAGCATAGAGTAGAACAACTTATATTTTTATACCATGTTTTGAAACACCTAACATCTTATATATTTTAATAGTATATAACACACTATTAAAATGTTTACTTTGTTTGTATCTTTTTTATTTAACATCTTTATCTCCTAGCAGTTGAGAGATAGTATTGTTTATAGTTTACGTATCAAATTCTCTTAGATTCCAAATGCAAAAATATATTCTAATCAATAGAATGTATAATTAACATCTTGAGTTTTGAGTGGTCAAAATTTATATAATTTAATAGTGTATTGTACACTACTAAGTGAGTTATTGTCTTTGCAAATATTATCTTGACTAGTAAAAAACTTTCAACCTGTTAACAAACATTTTTACAACTTGTTGTTTGTACCTGTTTTTTAATATGTTGATAGTTGTATACCTACTATACTTTTGATGTCAAGCATATAATACATGCGCATGTACTATGTTTAGCATCTTATTTTTGAATGTTAACTGTCTCAAACAATACGACACTTAATTTTGTAGCTTAATTATGTATATGTTATTTTGAAACATTTTAACACAACATGTGTAATGTAATTGTAGTAGTAGTATATTGTATACAATATACTACAAATGTATCTCCTTATTTTATTTATATCTTTGTTGATCCAACCAAGATTAGTAACTATTGTATTCACTCAAAGTGTAATGTATATTATACAACTTTATCTTTCATAGTAAATTGTCTCCTGTATCGAAATATATGTTAACCGTAATAACATACTAAAATATTATCATATGACAACATTTGTTGTTACTGTGACCTGTTATTATTTTTATCTATTACCAACAAGTTATACTTAAGTTAAAAATTAACACCTTAAACACAATTATTTTGTTTATATTTTAAAAATATAAATTAGCAATTAAAACAACAACACACAAACATGCCATATTTAAAGCATAGTAATCTAAATTATCTAACCGACACAAAATATGGAAGTAATTACAAACAAGCAGTAATTAGTTGTCGTCTACCGTACTATCCAGAGATAGAGTATATATCTTATAAAGAGGTACTGTTACACAGGATTAAGTTTATGATATCGTTATTGGGTAGGACACATGGTGAGGCTCTGTCACAATTAAATAGAAGTGGTATTCCAATTATACACTCCGATAAGTTTTTAGCCTTACCTGATGAAAATGCCACTGAATACACCAACGCCTTATGTCATAGCATAATTACTTTTTTAAAGGATAGTGTTGTAAGAGAACTGTCAACTATTATAATTAAAGACTGTCTCGTGTCATTGGCTGATAGTGATAGCGAAAACAATGTTAGGATGAGTGACATTGTCAACTGGATTTCCAGTAATGCCAATGAACTGTTCCAAGATACCAAATCTTACATTGACCTTGATCAAAATGGTAATGTTTACGTGCTTACTAATAACGATAATGAATGTACTTTTGCTTATGATATTTACGATAGTTTTCTTGCTTCCTTATAATCCTTTTCCTCTCATCCTCCCTCCCCTCCTCATTCTATCTTTCCATTATCTCACAACACTTATCCTCACCTTCCTCTGTTCTCTCTATCTTCGTTCCTTCTTACATTACTTCAATCACAAAACAACAACACTTATATACCTTTAAATACAAAATATAAATATGGATAGTGATATTAAGTTTACATTCATGGAATGTATATTACAGATTAATTACATGTTATATTGATAAGATTATATGGCCATACGTGCAAACAAGGATCCACAATGATCATGTGACTTATAAGAGTAATTATCTGTCACGCCATTGAAATTACATGGTAATACGTGTAAGCAAAGACCCACAATATCCATGTAGTTGATACGTATTATTACTTGTTTTATACTAACATATCCTCATGAATATTGTGGGACTTTGCCTACACGTATTGCCATGTAGTGGCACTTAATTTGACTATAAATCTGTTCAAACTAACATAACAGATACATTTAACCTACTTAAGGAATGTAAGGTGTAATACTATTTTGATGAATAGTAACCATATTACTATTTAGTAAACAATAGTTATACCATTGTTCCAACATGCAAATACTCATAATATTATTTTAAAAAACAATACTCATAACATTATTTTGACAGGCAATATTCATAATGTTATTTACTGAGTATTAACTATAACATTACATTCGACAAGAATTAACCTCTGTCACGTGTATACATGAATATGCGTGAATTACAATGTAAATTGGATATCTTTGGTTACCTGAGGTAATCAACATATACAAATAGTAGGTTAGGAACCTAACATAAGACAAGAGGAGGAAGATGGGAGAATGGGAGAAGAGAAGATGTAGGTTAGATGATAGTGTACTTAACAGTAGACATGTCACGGTTACCAAACTTCAGAACAGACACGAGTTTAGCATGGATGAAGGTCATAAACTTGGACTTTCTATCGTGGTCACCACAATATAGAATAATCTCAACTGACGAGATTCTGGGATCATCAGGGACGTGAATCTCGTTTGTGTATTCAATGCCACACTCCTTCTTGTCCTCATCCTTCTCGTTCTTAGCCAAAGTTTCTTCACATGCATCCAAAATATCCTTTAGACAGTCAAGCCCTGATCTCTCCCTTGCCTTACCCTTGTTGTCTCTGTTCTTCTTATCTTTCTCTTCCTCCTCTTCTTCCTTCTCCTCATCCTTTTCCTTTTCCTTTTCCTCTTCACTCTCACTTTCACTCTCACTTTCACTCTGATCATCACTGTCACAAGTGGAGTCGCAACGGTTTGTGGGGACATACTTTGATAGGGTAGGAACAGGATGTACTTGCTTCATGACATCACACATGTGTGAATAGCATTCACTGGTTGACTTACCAGCAAAGACATCAGTCTGTCTCAGGTAGTACTCCTTATCGAACATGTCCTTAAACATCATGTCATATTCAACAGATGGAAGCAGAATTTCTTCCAGGTCACCAGCACTAGCATCATAGACCATGGTAAGCTTGACTGGCTTTTGCCACATCCACTGTTTGGTGTTAACAGGTGGAACATCAGCTGAACAGTTACCATTGTCATGGTGGAGTAGACTATACACAATCTCCTCTAGAGGATGATCTTCAGGTAGGTCCCTGAGATCAGTTAAGGTGCCAGTATGCAGACGCTTAACATTTCTCCACTTGAGTGGTTTACTACCAGGATGATGGGTGAATGAACCAGCAATGCAGAACTCACTGTCCTTTGCTGTCTTCTTGGACAGAATGTCTGACAACTCCCCACTGTCTTGGGGATAACGAGTATCAGCAGTTTGTCCCTTATAGTTCTTGTTCTTGACCATGGGTAGATAACGATCAACAAGTTTCTTCTCCTCATCAGTTAGGAGTGTAGATCTTGGAACATAGTAATACTTGTTACTAATCGAGGTAACGTAACGTTGGAAGTCGTCGATGTCAGACCTCAACTCTCTAACAAATGACTTGAACTCACGATGTACATTACTATTCTCATCCTCATCCTCATCCTTGTTGACCTTCTTACCTTTACTGTAGACATTAACTACCTCCTCATACTTGGGTTCATCAACATTGTACACGATAGAGAACACCTCCTTATCCACAGCTTGCTTAATCATATGCTTAGTGTGGATCCTACCAAGTCTCTTGACGTTCAACAAGTTAGCATTAGTATTGAAGTACCAAGGTAGCATTTCCTCATAAGTCTCGGCTGTTACCGTAATGGGCACGGTGTTGGGAATCTTTCCATTAGACGACAAGTTAGAGAACAGTTTAACTATCTTCTTAACAGAATTAATCTTACTATCAAGATCATCATTGGTGACAGTGGCATTAGTAGTAGTGGTTGTGTCAACAACAGAAGTAGAAGCAGTAGTATCCATTTTACTGTGATAGATTTACAATAAAAATCATTTTGTCATGTTCGTAATGAATAATCACTGTAATCATATACATTATTCTAATCCCTAAGTTTACCAATTTTATATTAATGTACATGGCCCACGCTCCATTACAAATATATATTACCAATTACAATTATCTTACCTAAAACTACTAAAACTACTAATCTTGCATGCTTTAGAGAATATACTGGTTGTCAAATGTTGTTAATGTTGTCTATCAAAATATACACTGCCGGTGGAACAATAATCACTTGGAGGTTACATACATTGTTGTAAATTACAATAAACGTAATGCTTTTTGTACGTTAGTTAGTTATTAACTATGTTAAACAAGATGTAAAGGTAACAAGTTAATTTCAAACCAGTGTAACATTACAATTACAATAATAGTAATATAATTACAAGTTTCATAGTTCAATGATGTTAACATAAATTGTATCTTTGACAAAAAAGACACTTACGTTAACTATAATAGTATTGTACTACGAAAGACGTGATTATTCAGTTAGTAATATTAATTACATCTCAACATTGGTATTTGTATGTATTCGATTAGTTTGATAAGCTGGACTTATCAAATAGTTAACTTATTTACAGTTGTAACACCACTATATTATAATGTAATAGTATTAAGAGAAGGGAGAATAGGGAGAGGAGAAGGAGAATAGGGAGAGGAGAAGGAGAATAGAGAGAGGAGAGGGAGAACAGAATGTGAGTTATGTTCTACAACATTTCTTACTCTGAAGTAGACCAAAACTATTGGTATTATTGGACACCCTAACTCTGTCTTTATCATCAACAACAATAACTTGACTTACCTTCCTGTTGATCATTTTAGTAGTAAGAGATGACATAGCCCGATCAATAGCATCCGAATTTAAGGCTGACAGTTCAAAAAACGACAAATTGTATTTGGTAGCCAATTGTTGACCTTGGATTGTAGAGGTAACAATGTTCTTGACAAGGTCAATCTTGTTGGCTACCAAAATAATAGGTGTGTCAGTACTTACGTATTTATTAATTTCGCCTAACCAGTAGTCAATGTTAGTAATTGTTTCAGCATTGGTTACATCATATACCAACATAATACCATCAGCATTACGATAGTAACTATAAGTTATAGTACGAAATCTTTCCTGTCCCGCTGTATCCCAAATTTGCAATTTAATTCTCTTGTCATTGAACATCTTCTCTTTAATAAAGAAATCGACACCAATGGTTGAGATGTAAGTAGAATGAAATGTTCCAGTTACATATTGACTGATCAAACACGACTTACCAACTCCGCTATCACCTATGACCACAATCTTAAACAGATAATCAGTATCATACGACATATTTTTATGTAAAATAATTATTATAATATTTGTTTAATAACATCATTAATGATTTACAATAAACCTATAATTATCAATTTAATGTATGTGTTGATAGAGAGTAATCTTACTATAATAATTCACATAAAATACAACAATGTGTTGTACTATTTAATTGGTATAAATCACTAGTGTAATGATTATCGCATTTTAATATGTATGTTTAACATTTATGTATGTGCAATTGCATTATTGTATAGTTGTTTATTTTGAACAGAACTAAAATATATAGATATAGTTTTATGTATATATATATTCTAATTATTCCAGCCTAACTGGAATATCAACTATTACAATGTTTAATTGTCCCATCCCCATAAGGTTATAATTCTGGGTAATTTATATCTGAGGAATGTCTGTCAATATGTTGTGGTAAGTAGCGCTATCAAGATCAAACGCTGACTCTCTAAGAAGATATGTGAAGAAGTGATTGGCAACGTGTTGAGTTGATGACTCTCTTAACTTGGCGTGATACTCCCTACCGTTGGGATTGCTCTGAGAGTACACATCACTAACTTCGATATTCACCATTGTTCTTTTATCGACTAAGTCAAGATGGATCATATCACTATAAGTTGAACACATGATAACTCTTTTAAAGTTCCTTTCAAGTTTTGTGTCAACATACTTCTTGGTAATTGGGATAGTGGGGTCCGTGATAATAGGTTTGAGATAACTCATAATTCCTCTCCATTTATTATTGATAGTACCATTGACACCAATCCCATAACCATTCATACCAACAACCTCAGGAATACTCACAAATATTTTACCTAGGAGATGAGCATTGAAGTGGGCAGTGATTTGCTTAGGATTACTAGCAATGAACGATAGATTGTAACCATAGAGCAAATCAGCAATAAAATTAACAAACCAGGTTTTTCCAGCACCTGGTGCACCTACAAGCAACATAGGCGTAGATTCCTCTTGAGGAAATCTAAATGCATGGGCAAGCCAATACAGAACGTAATGATAGATTTTTACTTTCTGCTTGGCGATAACGATCCAGATGTGATCCAAGATTGGTTGGATGACATCCATATCGT
>Ga0302300_1000865_pt1 | contig 18796 bp, 7 predicted proteins | sample III_Palsa_E1_1_FD_198756 | JGI IMG/M metagenome (GOLD analysis project Ga0302300, IMG submission 198756) | Peat permafrost microbial communities from Stordalen Mire near Abisko, Sweden - III_Palsa_E1_1 | ecosystem: Environmental > Terrestrial > Soil > Palsa > Peat permafrost | place: Sweden... | reverse complement strand
AAACTATTAAAATAGTTTTTATGGGTAGGATGAAAATCTTAGGACCCCTTTTTTTCGTATTAAAAAAAACTATTTACAAAACTTCTTTAATAAAAAAAATGACTTTTGATGCTTGGAGGTTACTTATAAAGTTTTTACTTCTATATAAATACAACTATAAATTTTAAGGCAAATCAGATATGACTATAGATATATATAAATATGCAGGATTTATCAGATTAGACTTGCGTAGAACTTGAAAAAGACTTTAATAAAAGTCCTAAGTTTAACTTCTAGTAATAACGTCCTTTAAAAATAAAAGTGTGTAAAAAAAAGCTAAAATAATGCAATGGAAAACAGTGTATCTTATATCTACTTTTACCAAATAAGCTAATCACGTTTATTTTAGCCTTTTTTTTAGGCTTTAAATATATAAAAAATCTGCACAGCTTTAAAAATTATAATATACTAAGCGTAATCCTAAGATAACCATTAATTATACTTTTACACAAAGGCCCATTTTTACTAATTAATTTTTTAATAATGTAAAATAAATATTTTGTAAAGTATAATTTACGTTATAGTAATGTATTTTAGGTGATGAATTATATTAGAGTAAAGTTGGTTAGTTAAAGGTTTAGTGTTAAAATTTAAATCAAGTTAAAAACTCTTATAGATATAAAAAACAAAAAAAGAAAAAATATGTTATTAAAAATTAATAGTTAAAAATGCTTTTATAAAAGTTTAAAAATAGTTTATTTAGTGATACAAAGTTCATTATAGAATAAAAAAATGGAAAAAAATAATATATAAATATAAGGATGAAGTCGGTACGGAAAAAATGACAGTTTTATAACGAAATGGTTATTTTCGACGAATATAAAGATATAGGTACCTTTATTTATTATTTAGTATGGGTGCAGGATTTGTGGTACGATGTTATCTATTTAATTAGAATGAATTAGCAAAACCAGGAGATTATTATTTGGTGGAAATATCAATTATATAATGTAATTGTAACAGCACATGCATTGTTAATGATATTTTTTTGGTAATGCTGCGTTAATTGGTGGTTTGGAAATTGGTTTGTACCATAATGATTGGGGCACCGATATGGCATTTCAAGATTAAATAATATAAGTTTTTGGTTATTACACCATCATTAATTTTGTTGGTAATGTCTTCATTTATTGAGGTGGTGCAGGTACGGTTGGACAGTATATCCTCCATTATCATCAATTGTAGGTCATTCGGAAGTTCAGTTGATTTGCAATTTTTAGTTCACATTTAGCAGGTATCTTCATTATTAGGCGCAATAATTTTATAACTACAATTTTAATATGAGAGTACCAATTCGACTTTTCATAGGTTATCGTTATTTGTATGGGCAGTATTAAACTGCAATATTATTATTATTAGTTTACCAGTATTAGCAGTGCAATAACGATGCTATTAACAGATCGACTTTAATACAACATTTTCTGATCCTAGTGGAGGCGGTGATCCAATTTATATCAACATTATTTTGGTTTTTTGGACATCCCGAAGTATATATTTAATATTGCCGGTTTTGGTATTGTTAGGTAATTATTACAACGCAATGCAAAAACAAATTTTTGGTTATTTGGAATGGTATATGCAATGTATCCATAGGAATTTTAGGCTTTATGTATGGGCACATCATATGTATACTGTGGAATGGATGTAGATACAGAGCACATTTTACAGCAGCACAATGATAATTGCTGACCTACAGGAATCAAAATTTTTAGTGGTTAGCAACATTATGGGGGGGTTATCTACGAGTAGAACTCCAATGTTATTTGTTTAGGATTTTTAATTTTACTTACAATTGGGGTCTTACTGGTATTGTCTTGCAAATAGTGGACTTGCATTGCGTTACATGATACGTATTATGTGGTGGACATTCTCATTATGTATCGTCTATGGGTGCCGTTTTGCATTGTTTTCCGCTATTATTTTTGGTTTCATTTTTTAAAAAACTTATGTGATTGAAAAACGAATTAATATCTTGTATCATATTTTCGTTTTGTCCAACGAGATATCAAGAACAATAGGCGTTATTCACTTTTGGATTACTTTCTTGGTGTTAATTAACCTTTTTTCCTTACACTTCTTAGGTTTGCTGGGATGCTCGTAGAATACCTGATATCCAGATGCTATTATTTATGGAATTCCTTAAGTTCTTTTGGTTCCTTGTAACTGTGACAGCTTACTTTTTTTTCTTGCAGCTTAGTTTCTAGTGTGTATCTAAAATTTATACCTTAGCTGAGGAAAACGGTGTAACTATGTCTAGAGAAAAATTTTTCGCAAAATTTTCACATTAAACATTTAAATAATATTATATAAAACAATAAAAGAAACTAGTTTCTTTGTAAATATTTAAAAAAAAAGTCATCCGTGCACAATTAGATATTTTTTCGTATTTATCTACGGTATTTATTTAATTTCTTGTTTTTAACATTGTGTTTGTAATGCATACTATTATCTTCCAAAAATATAGCAGCCTTAAAAATAGAGCTAAATTACAACAAGTGCCTGTGAAAGAATAGTTGTAAAATTTCGACAAAAGAAGATCCGTTGATTTAACAGCATTTATAACAACATCATAACAACTTTGAAAAATATAAATAAATAATGTTATATCTCTTTTAATAATACTATTTATTTTTCTAAGGAACTTATTGTATTAATGCAGAATTTATTGTATAGTTGGTTTTTTAACATCTTTTTTATTTTAAAATATTATTAGTTAAACTATAGTTGAGAACTTGAAGCATATTCACAAAAAATACGTGATGATATTTATTAAAAATTAATACGGAATTAGTACATTAATCTGTTATTAACTTCATCGAAGAAAAAGTACAATAACTTATGACTAGAAGAGTATTATATTTACTTGGAAGATTATTATTAGATTTTTTAGATGTGGAAAAAAACATCTAAATTATCGTTTAGGTATACTAACACGCAAGGTTTTTTACAAACCTTTTTAAAATTGCAAAAAAAACTTTCAATTATCAGTTAAATTTAAATTTAATAATTATAACTATTTTCGTCGTTACGTATTTTATAGTACAGAACTAGAGACAAATTTAAAATAAATGTTTTTTTCCCCCTTGAACAATTTGAAATTAAAATTTTAACCCAATCCTTGTGGAAAATATGATTTTTCCTTAACAAACCTAAATGTTTATTTAATTCACAACAATAACTTTGTTAGGCATATGTTTTTTGTAATAGAAAATTAACGGTAATTCCGACACCTTGGCAAACATTAATTGAATCATATATACTTTTGTTTAAACTTAATTATAGAACAAACAGGGGTTAAGGGCCGTATATTTTCCAGCACTATTTTCAATTTTTGGGTGATTTTGTTATTAATTTGTTGGGTTGACACCATTTGGGTTTACTGCGACAGGCACATAATTGTCACAACAACACTCTATAAGTTTTTTTATTGCTTGGATATTGTAGGAATTGTAAATTTAAAATTTCAGTTTAAATTACGAATTTTTTTACCACGAGGTATTCTAATTGGTTAATACATTGTTAGTCATAATTGAAATTTATCTTTCTTGATTGACCTTTGAGTTTAGCTATCCGACTTTTTGCTAATATGCCGCAGGACATATACTTTTGTTCATATTGCTACAGCTTCTTAGTTTTAGCAAAATCTTTGTCTTATAGGCTTACTTCCCTTCTTTTATTTTAGCGTTTATGTCTTGGAAATGGTATTGCATTTCTTCAAGCTATGTTTTTACAATCTTGTTATGTATTTATTGTCTGATTCTTTTCGTGCTACTAATAATTAAACTAATTTTTTAACTTTTAATAAAAAATCACAAAAATTGTTCGTAATTCATACAAGTCCTAATAAATTTTAAAGTTTTTTTTTATTTTTTTATAAATGCCTTTCTCTATGAAAGACTTATTTAAAACGTTGGGTACTAACAGTTATAAACTTCTTTCCACTATTGTATATATATATAATAAGTACGTTCTTTTATAAAATGATTTTAATGTTTTTTCCGCAACTCATTATTTTTAATAGCATTTTTGGTTTATTTTTATTTTTTGCCATAATTTCGTTTTTTTTTTATTTTTTTAATCCTTATAAAAGAAGTACATTTATGATTCAATTTGTTACGTATCTAAATAAAAACCATAGTTGGTTTTTAAGTTTTCTTTTACGTTTTTTGAGGTGTTCTATGTGTATATCCGGGGAAGTTATTTTACTATTTTATGTTTTTTTAGTGGTGTAATTTTATGTTTAAGTCAAATCACGAAATTTAATTTTTTATTTATCTCAAATAATTTATTATTATTTTTTTTAGTTTTAATTTATTGGAATATTTTGTTTCGGTTATTAATGAACCTATCTTTTGCTACTTATTTTACGTTAATTAATTTGGATATGTTTTATAAAATAAAATATTATACTTTATTTACCTAATACCACCAGATTTGGATCAAATAAACGCGAAAACTACACCAAGGAAAAGTTTTTTCTTTTTTAGCCCAACGTACCATCATCATTATCCATCAAGTAATAATTTCGAGTTTAGTCAAAAACAAACGGAAATTTTATTAGGCAAACCCAATATCAAAAGCACACGTTGTGGCTAACTGGGGCAGGGATGATCGTTGGTTTGGGCTGGGCATATTATAATAACGTTACTTTACAGAATAACGTAAATGTATTGCAAAGTACTTACAGGATAAAAAACGATTAATGAAAAGCAAAATGAGACACACAAACGTGAATTGGAAGCGCGATGCTAAAATAGCCCAATTAGAAAAAAAACGTTGGTTTTAACTAAAAATATATTTTATTTTATTTTAGTTTAAAAATTATAAATGTTACTTATAATTGTATATTATTATTTATTTTTGGACAAAAAACCCATTATTGGTATATTAGGATAATTTCAGTATTTATTAAGCATCTGTTATCTTATTATATTGAATGTTAATTTTTTAGCATGATTTATGTGATTATATATGTTGGTGCAATCTGTTTTATTCCTATTTGTAATTATGTTTTAAATATACGGCATTTGACATACGTGGAAAAAAATGAATTTGTTTCGTTTATTATAGCATATTGTTGTATTTAAGTACTTATTTTTTTGTGTAAGTTTAAATTTGAATAGAGTTTTTTATTAACTAATGTTATTCTGAGTTATTTACAACTACAGAAATGCACTTATTGCGTACATTTAATTGAACGACCAATTTTGTTTGTGGTTTTAATTTTGTTATTACTTCGCAATTATTTCACCAATAGTTATGCATCAAAACGATTAATATGCAAAGAAAACAAGATTTATATTACGCACAAACGTAATTTATTCGTTATAACACCAGTATACAATAATTAAAAAAATAAAAAAACAACATATTTAAGTTAAAAAAAGTGCGATGACTTCTTTGATTTTTCAACGGTGGGCAACTTTTATTTCAAAATCCTGCAACACCTAGCAGAAGGTATAATGATTTACATCATAACATATTTTTTTTTTTATTACTATATTAACACAAGTTTATGGGTTTTATATATAATATTTTTCGTGGGAGTCATTTATGGCAATATCAGAATTTACACACATTTCAAATTTAGAAAAAATTATCTTGTATTAAATAACAAATTCATGGTACTTTTTAGAAATAGTTTGGACAATTACACCAGTATAATTTTAATGATGATTGCAATACATCATTTGCTCTATTGTATTCTATGATGAAGTAATTGATCAGAAATTACAATAAAGTAATTGGTATCAATGGTATCGGACATATGAGTATCTGATCTCTGAAATTTGATAGTTATATGTTACCACTCAGATTTGAATATTGGTGATTACGTTTGTTAGAAGTAGATAAGCATTAATATGTCCAATTGAAACACATTACGATTAATTATTACTCGACAGATGTTTTACACAGTTTGCAGTACCTTCTTCAGGTATTAAAGTGATGCTGTTCCTGGTGTTTAAATCAAGTTTCTTTGTTTATAAACGAATTGGTACATATTATGGACAATGTAGTGAACTGTGGTGTTAATCATGGTTTTATGCTATTAAATTAAATGCTTTGTATTAGCAAATTATTTTGATTTTGTGAAAAAAGCATAAATAATTTGCTATATTTTTTTATAATAAATATTGTTGGGATACTTAAAAATAAAATTTATGACTTTTGATTTTAAAATGAATATGTTTCTGCAATTTAACTTTAGGTAAAAGCTGGGTGCAGGTTTAGCACAATTGGTTTAGCGGTGCAGGTGTGGTGTTGGTATTGTTTTTGGATCTTAGTTTTAGCTTTAGGTCGTAATCCTTTGAAGAAGCTCGTTTATTTAATTTGCTATGTTAGGTTTTGCTTTAACGAAGCTGTTGGTTTATAGCTCTTATGATGGCTTCTTCAATTTTATTCTTAAACAAAAATCTTAAACAAAAAAACCTTAAAAATAAAATATAAAAAATAATATTTAAAAAAGGATATAAAAAAAAACATTTATTTTTAGTTATGATATGGAATTATTATTTTTAAGTGATTATTTTATCTAATAGGGTTATAATAATTCTTATGTTGCTGGTATAAATATGCTAATGAGCAAATGTTGGTTATTTTTTAAATAATTATCTGCAGTAAGTACGTGTATTATATAATAATAAAAATAGTAATGGAATCTTGGGTTTCTGATAAATATTTAACAATTCTATAGTTTTAGAAATAATGGTTTAATTTTAACAATATATTTTTTATTCGTAGCACAAAATTCTTATAAGAGAAAATAACCTTATTTGAATTCCAATATTAATAATATTGGCTTTTTTTGGTATGTCCATATGGTAGAAGCAACAGATTAGTAGTAATTTTTTTAGCCTTGAATTACAAGCTTTGTATATTATACGATATTGGGTTAAAACAAAATTCATTATTCGCATCAGAAGGTGCACTGAAATATTTTTTAATTGGGTCTTGCATCAGCATTATTATATTAGGAACATCTTATATATATGGATATACTCATTTACAGATTAAATTTAATTTTAGATGTTTAGATGAGTCAAAAAATAGTTTTATCTTATTTTAGGTAGTAATTTGATTTTAATTGCATTATTATTTAAAATTGGGGCTGTTCTTTTCATTTATGGTTCCTGATGCTTATAGGCAGCTTCTTTTTAGTTTTATTTTTTTTGATTATATTCCAAAAATATTTCTTTTCTTTTTATTATATTCTATAATCAACTTTTTGCAAATACAACAATAATATCTTAGGTATTTTCTTAAGTGCTATTGTGGATCTTTTCAAGCAATAAATCAATTAAGGTTAAACGTTTTTTGGCATATACAATAATTTTTAATACTCCTTTTTCCTTCGTTAACTGTACTTACAAGTTATTTTGCATTGTTCTTTGCTTTTTTCCTTAATTTATATCTTTGTGTTCTTTATTAACTTATTTTTATTTACAAGTATTGTATTGTTAATTCTAATTCAAATTTAAATCTTTACGTGACTTTTAAGTATTCGCAAATCTAATTTATTTCTTGCATTAGTATAGCAATTGCTTTTCTTAGTGTGCTGGTATGCCACCATTTATGGCTTTTTTCAAAAATTTGTTATTTTTCTTACACTATAGATTCGTCACAATATTTTTTAGTCCTATTTTTAATTTTAAGTTCTATTTTACCAGCATATTATTATATAGGACAACTAAAGTTATTTTTTTTATTGAAAAATCCAAATGGGAACTGTTAATGGATATTCGGCCGTTTTGCGAAAATGTTAGGTTTTTTTGTTGGTTGTCTTTATTTTTTATTTAAATCCAAGTATAGTGTTTATTTTATTTTATTAAAATATACTTTTTTATGAAAATTTTTAATTTTAATTATTTTTTTAAGATGAAATAAACAGTTTTTTCTACAGTCCCAAATCACCAATGTAATTTTTTAAGTTTTTTTAATCATGTCGCTAGGGTATACTTATAGAAATAGACTAAAATAAGATTATGAGTATACGATTTAAAAAAAAACAACGAGGTTGCCATGGCAAGGACTAATCAGATAAGCAAAAAATTCTCGATGTATAATAAGTTACTTAAAATTTTACTTAACTTTTTTACAGACATTTTTGTCTTTTTGACTAGGATTATTCACATAGGGCTTGACTTGGTTAAAAAAGTGCTTACTTTTTTTATTGGTATTATGTTAATATCTTTTATACTATTTAATAGGTTTTTTAGAGAACGCATACCGCATAAGATTCCTATGGTTGTTAGTATACATAGTTATGCATTTCTTATCTATTTTGTTATTTTTTTAATCTGTGGTCTGGTATTTGTGTTATTTGTAGTATTAATCGTAAAGCCATCCTTATTTAAAACTTCAAAATCCACTGTAAAAGTGAATAAGGATGGCTCGGTAGAAATGTCAGATATTGACTTTGCTAAACAAACTCTTAATGACATTAGTAATTTGGTAAAAAAATCTCTGCGCTATGTTCATTTATTATTTGGTGACCAAATACCGAATTATTTACGGATAATTCTTTATTTTAGTACCAAGTTTGGTAAATTACGTCCATATTACCCACAGTTAATCTGTATTTTCGTATATGTGCCGTATTTACTTGTGCCATTAGTATTTGTTATAGATATAATTTATTTTAATAAATTTAACTATTTCTATAACACATTATATGTCTTAATATTTCCATTAATCTTTAATACATTAATAGGTATATTTCGCCAAACATATGATCTTCATGCAGAAACGCTGACCGAATTAGCGTTTATTTATGTTGATCCTGAGCAGAGTCAAACATTATATAATGGTATTACCTATGAAAAAGATATTAATGACTCGTTTCAAGTGTCCTCAGTAGAGGAATTTCAGAAGGTTTTTGTTTATCCAGCAATACTCATGGAATATGCAATTTTTGATCCTATTGATAAGTTTATGGCATATTATGGGTCTTATATAGCTGCAGCAACATTTTTTATGTATAGTGTTGGCTGGGGTTATATAGCGTTCCACGGGTTTTTTTAATTTATAGGTTTATTGTTATATTTTAGTGTTAAAAAACTATTAAAATAGTTTTTATGGGTAGGAAAAAATCTTATGACCCCTTTTTTTAGGTATAAAAATAAACGATTAAGTTAGTTTTTTATGGGTAGGATGAAAATCTTATGACCCCTTTTTTTAGAAAGATGTATAAAAATTAATTCTATTGTTTATGCCAATGTATGCGTCTCAAAAATGTTTTTTTATTTGTAAAAGAAAGAGGAAAACCTAATGATCAAGTCAAATCTTTATTACAGACGATAACCAAATTTACATCCGACCAAATGTGGTTTTATGGGATAGTACCCGTTAAAAATACTTTAGTAAGTTTAATACTGAAAAAGCTTTCAAGATACAACTTTAGTACCCGTTAAAAATGCTTAAATAAGTTTTAAATACAAGTCTGTTTTAAAATGAAAATATTATTAAAAAGCAAGATACAAATAATCATAAAAACTTAAATATTTTATTAAAAAGTTAATACCCGTTAAAAATGCTTTAGCTTTAAATTTATTAATACAACGTAATTCTTACTAAAAGTTCGTTATAGAATAAATAAAAGTTATAACTATACTTATGTAATAAAAAAAATACACTAAAATTAAAATTTAAAAACAAAAAAATAAATTATGTATCTAAAACAAATTTCCAAGTACTACTAAATTTACTTTGGGCGCTTAACATCTAAGCATACACATATAAAACCAGACCTGGGAAATAAAAAATAAAACAACAATTTCGTAAATGATCCTTCGTTTCCAAGATAAAAACATCAATAGTGAATGATAATGTGTACGGATATTACCATCGTCGGGACCGAGGAATGGATTAGTAATAAAGTCGTTTTTCAAATAACATATAAAAAAAAACCAATTATAGATCACGAAATTACCATAACATAAAATTTAATTTACATAAAAGCCAACTTAAGAAATTGATATAAACATTTAAAACAAACAAAGAGAAACAAATACATAAAAATGTTTTAGATATGAAACAAATAGTTATATGGGTTATCACAAAAGTCAATAACGATATTAATAAATATTCAATATACGCTTTTCTGATATTTAAACAATAATTTAAATAACAACGAGAAGATACAAATGTATACCAACCATGATGATATTTATGAGCTTGATGATGATGGTTTTGTAAAGAAAATGTTTTGAAGATAATACAGTTTTTTACTGCTAAATTAGAGGCATGTTTACCAGTATTTAATTTAGCAATAAATACTTTCAGGATAATGATGGTGAATTTACGCATTAACTTTAACGAAAAACAAGATGTTGACTATTTGGTTTTTCAAAAATGCATCTATTAAATGAGAAATGGGTTTATTCAGACAACAAAAGTACCAGTATTTTTAAATGATCTAAATCTCTAAATTATAAAAAATAAATTATAGTGATATGCTAGCAATAAACAATTTTATTTAGCAACACAATTTTGTTTAGCACTTAGTGTTTTAATCTTAATTTACATTTTGGGGGTATGTGCAAAACTTGATAAGAAAAAACTTCTATTATGAATGTGGGTTTACACATATCAATCAGCACGAAATCTTTAGATATAAAATTTTATTTGTTTCGTTATTATTTATTGTTTTGATATTGAAGTTTATTTTTGTTTCCTTAACATTAAATCATACTCTTTAACAAGTACTCAAGTTAGTTTCTTATTAATATTTATTTATTTATGTTTTTAGGTATATGTTAGAGATGAAATTAAAAGCAATGATTTTTAATAAATGATTTTTAATAAACAATTTTATATAAAAAAAACTTTTGCTGATGAGCTTTAAATAAGCGAAACATAACATGTCCAAAAGAATAAAAAAAAGTAAGCTACAAACGCAATATTCTAAATTCGAAAAAAATTTATATTTAATGATTTTATTTTTTGCTACCATTATACTGACCGAAATTGCTAAAACGGCACATCTTAGTATGTTCTTATTTCATCGTCAAAAATATCCGCTTTTCTTAACGGATACATTAAACCAATACTTCCTAAATATTAATCATAATTATCAGGGTCTTAGAATTGTCGAAAATCAAAGAACAAATATCGCCATGTATGAGGAGCTAAAATTAGAAAAATTAACGAGATATAACTCTAGTTCTATTTGGGAGTCTAATCAATATTATTATAACTTTTACATGCATCTCGACTCGTATTCTACTGATTATTATTATTCTAAATTTTACATGCATTTAATAAGTGAACTAGCAAAATGTCCTTTTGCCGATGGCTTTTCCGGTATTATATAATCGATACTATTATGTTAAAATCACCTAAAAAAACAAAATATAAAGCACCGCATTACATCTTGGAGAAAAAGGGCTCAAAGGAATTAAAATAAACAAAAAGGTATTGTTATAAAATAAAGCAATCATATTACTATCTCCCCAACAACGTGGGTAACAAGACGTGTTTAGCTAGGCCTATAAGAGGAAGTATGGTAAATTAAATATTCGTTTTTTCCAGATCATTCAATGACAAAAAAACATTACAAACACGCATGGGTAAGGTAAAGGGCAACATTATAAATGGGTTGCCCAATAAATAAGGGTAGACCAATAGTCAAATAACTGGGCGATATAAATTAAGAATTGTAAGAAGATTGTTTCGAAAATTAACACATAAGTTACCTGTTGATTGAAAATACGTTATCCAAAAAGAGACGTGGTTTTATAAAGACAAAACACAACTAATACAAAAATAAAAAAAATGATTTATAAGGTACATTTTACGCGTAATGGATAATACAGGAGGTTTAACTGCTTTGTATTAAAGTATTAACCAAAACACCAAAGCAGCTGCACGCATGGTGATAGAATCATTGTTGTATAAAAACAATAATTCCGGAAAAACGAGTAGAAGAGGTCAAATCATAAAGCTTTAGTATTTGGTTACCAACAAATAAACGGCGTTAGATGGTTCTTATATCAAATTGCTCTCCCAGCTTGTATACTATTCGTCGGGACGGGACACCTTTAGGTACTAGAATTGTGGTCCAATTTGTAAAGAACTTCGTGAGTTAGGACATACCGTATTGTATCTATAGCTTCTTTGTTTATAATGAAAAAATATAATTAGATTTTAGCTATAAAGTTTTAAATACAAAACATCATTTACAAAAACCAACCGAGGAAACTAGAGCTATATTGCTTTATTTAACACAATAAGCAAAATAGATTATCGTTTTACGAAGTATAAATTTTTTTGATATCTTTTTTAAACAAAAGAGATAAAAGTAATATTATAGATTTAAATCAAAAAAAACAAAGCCTATTAATTTATACCTTAAATTTGATGTTAATTTTTTGGTGTTTTATATATTAGCATAGATTACAATGCCACGTGTCATTGGTATAAAGATGGATATATATTAAGTTTTAATTTTTATTCTTTGTGCTTCGTGTTCCAATACAACAACAAATAGGGCTTTACCTATAAATTTATTCCATTATACAAAAATATTTAAAATAATGTCATTAATATTCGCAGCTTAAGAACGATAAAAAACGCGGCATTTAAGAATTAACATAATTGTATCCAAAGATTAAGGAGTTATTAAATAAAACATCTATGTGAGGCAAATAGTAATTTTAAAAATTATTGTCAAATAACAGGAGCTCACATAGTTATGATCCTTTTTCGGTCTTTCTCGACATAGCTTAGAAAATTTGCCAATTTTGGCAATATTCCTGGGTACAAAAGTCCAGCTGGTGAGATTCATTAAAATAAATGGTAGATTTTAGTATAAGCTTTTTGAATAGTTTTATCACTTAATGGATTTTAATACGTTAATCCAAGAGTTTATTTTTATAAAAACAACAATGTTTTGCTCGAGAACTTAATCTGATTTCATGAATGTCTTGGGTGTGAAAAGATAGGCGATTCCATTTCCATATTCGGCAAGTGAAGTTAACATAAATTCTAATTTTAAAATATTTTGTTAGACTAGTGGTGGGATTTTAATAATGGTTATTATCTATATTGCGGCACCCTTTATGTGGCATAGTGAAGTTTGTACTCAATTAGCTGAATTTAGACATTTTTGTAGGTCTCTGGGTAAGTAGCCTTTGTAATTTTTATTTATTTAATGTTATCTCGAATAAAGCATCATTTTACCCTTACCGAAATAACAGAGTATACTTATACGAAATAATATTATTTAGTTTAATTTTTCCTTTAAAAAGAAACGTAGAAGAAAATCTTGTTTAGTCTTAATATTCTAATGACTTTCTGTTAAACTGCCAGAGGTATTTTAGGACGTACTTTAAACGAAGATTTGTTTATATGGACCTACATTCTTATTTTTCGTGTTTTAGATAATTGTTATCTTTAAGATTACCAGACATTATACAGGTAAAGGCATGCGTTTACGTAAAGCAAAATATATGTTAAACTAGAAGAAAAAAAAAAAGTTAAAAAACGAGACCCGATGGGCCATATTTAATCCAACGTGTACCAAAAGTTTCACGTTAAAACGTTGGTAAAATTGCGACGCCGTCTAGCAAATGAATATACAAGACAAAAAAAAATCATATACCTAGATTTTGGCAAAATTTTTTTCGTTCATGCCAGCATGTAATATACTTCGACAGGATTACTCTGTAACGTTGGCGTCGTGAATTGGGTTACCCGTAATTATATTTACAGATTTTTTAAAATCCCCTTTATTAATCTTAAGATTATTTCAAAATTCAATATAAAAAATTTATGATATGGTGGTTTAAAAAATAAAAAAAATGCTGGTAGACGAAATAAAGATCTCATATTCGTTTGATACAAATACACCAAAACCAACATATATATTATAGTTACAAGAAAACGTTCAAAGGTACATCTAGATTAGATTGTATGGCTATGTGAAACACGAACAAATATGCGTATATACGATCGATATTACAAAATTAACTAAATATTTGTTCAAAAAAATGTAAACTTTCAGCAACTTTTGGAAAGTGTTAAACTTGATTTAAGCATATTACTGGGCAGCAAAAAACGCACAAAACCTTTTATAGGTTATATTAAAAAAAAAGTTATAAGTTAAAAAAATGGCTACAATAGTCAATTACGTGAAAAAAAAACTGCAGACAATCTTTATAACACTTTATGGTATAAATGAATTTCTGCAGCAAAACTTATTGGAATATGTCAGTTACATCCGGGTAAAATATAAGAATTTTTCCGAAATGTGATAAATTTTTTTTTATTTTAAATTATTAAAAATTGAATATAAATTACGTGTTCATGTTTTGCACGTATCATGTTATTTTGGTTTATAAAACTTATGTGGTCTTCGTACGCACAAAAACTTCTACAAGAGGTCAACGTACACAACAAATGCTAAGAGCCAACAACGTTTTCACTTGCAGTAAAGCATTACCTTTAAATTAGCCACCAAGCATTTTATCAAAACAGATCGCAAGAAACGTGGAGGTAAAAATATTACACCTAGTAAAAATAAAACTAGGTCTAAGCTTGTGGTTAAGAAAAAAAAGAAGTAATTAATTGTTGAAGACGGAAATCAAGGACTTACTTTCAAAAACTTTAAATTAGATCTGTATTTTAGTGTTCTGAGGATAAAAATTTAAAAAACCAAAATTACTTGGTGTAGCTTTGGATGCTTGGACTTTTTTAAACCACCTTTAACATTACATGAATTTATATAAATAAACTAATTTAGTTATCTTTTAAGTAATTCTTGATTTATGAAATAAAGCACTTTCTATAAGAATCAGTTACTTTTGATGAATTACCTGATTCGCAAGTAAACAAATATACATGAATTTTTTCTTTTCTTTCTATCATACAGAAATAGAAACAGTTACTCTTTATCTTATATGTTTGTTTGCGTAATCCATTATTTGTGATATTTAAATAAAACATTACACTTGACTTTGAAGAAAAACCTATTATTAAACAAAAACGTTTATACACGCAATTTACATAAACGAGCAAAAAAAGCCGCATTACCTATTAACTAAAAAAAAAATTGAAGTCATACGAGAGTCTATTAATAAAGCTTAAAAGAAAAAAAATTAAAATTATTGTTATGGTTTAGTTTTTATAAATTTAAACGTACAACATTTTTATCAGTATTTCACTAAGCCACACAAAGTGAATACATAGTTTCAGCTGGTAAGCTAAATTTGCTGGACGTCATAAATCTAGTAGTTTTGCTCGTGATTCTATTGCAAATTGACTTCTAGTAAAGCCATTGCTTTAAATATCGTGTAATAGATGTTTGGTTTATTAATACAATCAGTCAACTACAGACCTATTTGCTTGGTCTTATTTTGATTTTGTTATAATACGTTTATTAAAAATACGTTACCGTCGCTCACGGTTATGTTCGTTAGGTAAACGACGTGTATTTAAAATGTTTTTTATTAATAAAACTGTTATTTAGGTTTTTTTCTTTTAATAAATTTTTATTATTTTTTTTAATATATTTAACTTAATTCTTAAAATAACGTAACTGAGTTTAAACTCAGTTACGTTATTTTTTTTTTATAATTCTTTGCGCAAAAATAGTTAATTTCCTTTTCTATAAATTGGCGGCCAAATATCCAACGCCAAGCAATCTTAGTTACCTGTGGAACTTCGGGGTATTTGCACTTGTAGTTTAATAATTCAGTTAATTACGGTATAGTGTTAGTAATGATTATACACCACAGTAGATTTTGCATTTGCTAGTTAGAACATATTAGTGTGATGTAAATTAGGCTGGCTTCTTAGATAACACATGCAAACGGAGCTTCAATATTCTTTATAGTTGTAATGTATGCACATATATGTAGAGGTTTATATATGGATCGTATTTGGTTCGAGAGAGCTATTGCGGATTACGGGAGTAATTATATTTTTATTAATGATCCTTACGGCATTTTTAGGATATATTTTACCACGGGGTCAAATGAGTTTAGGGGAGCAACAGTATAACAAATTTAGCTCAACAATCCCAGTAATAGGTGATAGATTGTTTTATGGCTTTGGGGTGGTTTAGTGTTGCAAATCAACGTCGAATAAATTTTTTAGTTACATTATTTATTTCATTTTTAATTTTAGCCTTGTAGGATTACATTTGTTATATTACATTCAACGGATCTTCAAATCATTGGGTGTAGATTATCGTTTTGATATAGTTCCATTTGGTCCATATTACATTTTAAAAGATTTTCAGTGTTTTTGGCTTTTTTTTCTTTTTGCATATTTGATTTTTTTTGTACCAAATTTATTGGACATCCAGATAACTATATCCAGCTAATGCAGAATAACTCCAGAACATATCGTTCCAGAATGGTATTTTTTACCATTATGCAATTTTAAGAGCAATTCCTGAAAAGCTTTTGGAGTAATGCATTATTAGCCTCTATTTTGGTCTATTACTTCTTCCGTATATTCATAAATCAAATTACGATCGACAACATTTAAACCGCATATAAAGTAGTTAGTTGTTTTATATATCACTTTGTGTTTATTAGGCTTTTTGGTGCAAAACCTATGAAGAGCCTTTTTTAACTTAGGTCAAATTTTAACTGTATATATTTTACATTTTTTCTTGTTTTAAAGTTATAGATCGATTGATTATTATTTATTAATAAAATACTTGTATAAGCAGCAATGCATAAGTGGCACCCAAAATTCCTTTACCACCAATTGCCGTAATTTTTTAGTTTTTTTTAATTTGTAAAAAGTATATTTTATTATTATAAAATATTTAAAAAAACTTTAATAAATTTAAATTATATATTAGTGTATAAGTATTAAAAAAAACTTATATAAAGGTGCTTTTATGTAAAAAAAAGATGTAATACAAAAAAAAATGAATATTTCCTTAAGGAAATAATAAATAGTTAATATGCTTTAACAAACATTTATAACAATAATTATTTAATAAAACTAAGAAAAATTTTTAAAATAAGTACAAAAAATTTAAGATAAAAATTAAAACAAAAGCACTTAAAAAAGTAAAAATAAGACTATATGTTAAAAAAAGTGTTCTATGAAAAAAACTAAAAAAAAATGTTTGAAATTTCTTCAATGTCTTGTAGATAGTGCCTTTTTTTACATTAAAATAATGTTAGTTTATAAAAAAATAATAAATTTAAAAGAATAATAGTAAGTAAAAATCTAATTATAAACTATTATAAAAATATACGAGAAAAAAATTTATACAAGAACCTTTCTTAATAGTTTTTTTAAAAATTAAGTTTTTTTAATCATGTCGGGACCAAAGAATATGTACTATGAAAAAAGTACAGTTGATTTATTATTAGGTGTAATACAAAATGTAATTTAAACGAGCTGCAGGCAAAACAGTAGTTAGTATTCGAGCAGCATTTCCTGTAGGAAAGCTATGAAATACCATCTTTGGGCACAGCATAAGTAAATATGGTTAAATATGGAAGAAGTATAACAAGAATAAATAAGAAAGTAAAAATTCATTTGGACAAAGAAATAAAAATACAATACTAATATAATCAGTCCAGCAAAAACTTTGTTTTAGAGTATCAGCTGCCTACAGTTTATACCTTAATGACACTATTTAAATATGGATACAAGGATGGTATCCAATAACCTTGCGAAATTAAAAACAACTTTATTAGGTATACTTATAAAATGCAATTATAAAAAGTAAACAACAAAAAAACAAATTTAGAGAAGTGGATTTCCCAGGCATTGGGTTCGTTTAATTCATATAATCATATGATTTTGAACGTAAGTGAAAAAAAAATTTAACTATAAAAAAAAGAAAAAGAAATGATCACAATACATAATTAAAAAAAGGTGGTAGAATTGTAAGAAATTTAGAAGTAAAACACCAGCGTTTAAAGGGTGCCCTCAAAAGCGTGGTTATTGTCTTCGTTAGACATTGTAAAACCTAAAAACCAAACTCGGCCCAAAGGCATGTCGCAAAAGTACGGTTATGTAATGGAAGAGATCTATAGCATATATTCCGGGTTTGGTAGAAATCTAGCAAGAATAATGAAGTCTTAGTTAGAGGTGGTCGTGTACCAGATTTACAGGTGTTCGCTATCATTTGTTAGACACAAATTAAGTTTTATACTGCTGAAAAAGTTGATGTAAAGCACGTGATCGAAATTTGGTGTGAAAAAATCTTAATGAAAATATTTCACGTAAGTTTATTTCATGATTTCACCTAAGAATATGGTGAAAAAGTATATTTCACTTATTAAAAGATTAAAAAAAAATACAAAAAGTGACCTCAATTATTATTAGAAACACAATTAAAAAATAGCTCCAGGATTAAAACTTTTACCACAAGTGAAATCAGGTAAAGTTATTTATATCCTTCTAGTTATCCCAAAATAACTCTGTTTATTAGCAATAAAATGGTTAATAAAGGGTTTAAAGAACGTGATAAAAGATCATCTTTACACAAAAATTAATTACAGAAGTTTTTGATACCTAGATAGACGAGGATTGCTTACAAATTCGTCTCGAATTGACAAAAATGCTCTTAATAGTAGAGTCTTAATTAAGTATGTTTATGAGCCAGAAAACATAACCTCAAATCACCAATACAAAATAACTGTTTTGTAAACTAACTTGGCTTAAATATTGGAGGATGTAAAAATGACTATACGACAATAAAAAAAAAATTGCCAGCATCTGTTTTAGAGGAAGTCTTAGAATATTCGCAATTTTTGCAACAAGAATTAATAGCACAAATTAA
>Ga0302300_1000864_pt1 | contig 18800 bp, 19 predicted proteins | sample III_Palsa_E1_1_FD_198756 | JGI IMG/M metagenome (GOLD analysis project Ga0302300, IMG submission 198756) | Peat permafrost microbial communities from Stordalen Mire near Abisko, Sweden - III_Palsa_E1_1 | ecosystem: Environmental > Terrestrial > Soil > Palsa > Peat permafrost | place: Sweden... | reverse complement strand
ACCTCATTTCATGATGATCCTGATAGACATCGGGATACCTCATTTCATGATGATCCTGATAGACATCGGGATACCTCATTTCATGATGATCCTGATAGACATCGGGATACCTCATTTCATGATGATCCTGATAGACATCGGGATACCTCATTTCATGATGATCCTGATAGACATCGGGATACCTCATTTCATGATGATCCTGATAGACATCGGGATACCTCATTTCATGATGATCTTGATAGACATCAAGATTCCTTATTTCATGAGGATAAGACTGATCTTTTTATCAAAGCCAATAATGCCTGGAACGCATACAAGCTTGGACCTGAATCATGGAGGGATTTTCGTCATCTTAATTTTTTGAATGGTTTTGATGTTACTGACATTGATATCTGGAGTAAAAAAAGTAAAAAAATGTCATGGTCTGTCTTTTTGTCAACCAAACTTGAATGTCTCATGTACAAGAAATATCGTGAACAATGGGTCAATTATTGCCTCGAGAATGATATTACAATTTTGGCAGAAGCATCATTATATGATCTAACAGAAATGAAGGAATATTATCAAAAATTCTGTACCTTTCTTCAACAATGCAGAAATCCTAAAGTTGAAAAGAAAGTTGATCCAAAAAAATCAATGAGTAACTTTCAAAATTTCAAGACACAATTCCATCGTTTCACCGAGGATTTTATTGTTACTACATCTTCACTTGATGCTTGGCGGGCATACAATAATGGATCTGTGGTATGGGATGATTATCGGCAACGCGTAGGGCTTACTGGTCTTGAAATCACCGGAATCAATATTTGGAAGAAAAATCAAATGTTCTTTATGGATTACGTGGAAAAGTTTCATAAAGAAGATTATCTTGATTACAAAAATAATACCAGTTCATGGTTGAAGTATTGTATTAAGATGAAAATTACTTGTTTGACGATGCATCGTATGTATGATATGGATATTCTTGCAAAGAATTATCAAGAATGGAGAGCATTCATGGAATATAAATCGTATCTTAACAAGTATGAAACTGTTCCGCAACCATTCAACAAGATTATTCTGAATTACTTTTTGTTTGTCTACATTTCATTGTTTTTCTTAGCTGTTGCCTGGATAGTCACCAATTCGACTAATTCTTGAGACTTTTAGTCGAAAGAATCTAGGCGTTCATCGACTAATTCTTAAGTCTTTTAGTCTCAAGAATAGGCGCTCACTGACTGAGTAAAAAGTTGATAAATTAAATACTTATAATATTAATTAACAGTATTTAAGAAAATGAAGGATACACAATCATCTGATTTCAAGAGATCATTTTTTATTGATGATTCTGATATTCATCGTCATATTGACAGTGAAGCAGATTTAGTGGAGAAGAGAAAAATAAAACGTTATAACAAATTTATTGAGAAATACAATTCTCTTAATTATCTTGCTGACAAAACTGAATTGTTTCTAGCTGGTGGTTATGCATGGAATATGTATGAAGAAGGTCCTGAGATGTGGAAAAACTTTTGTCAAAATTACGATATTGTTTGTTTTCAAATTGAAGACGAGGACGAGGAGGCTACCCCATCGCATGGTGATCCTGATATTCCAGATTCCAAACCGACAAAGAGAAGTCCTGACATCGGAAGAGAGTCTTATTTTTGGGAATTTGGAAAACAATTTCGTCGTTTTATTGAACGTAAGAATAGACCCGATTTGTTTAAATATGCAAGTGCAGGATGGACAGCATACAAACAAGGTCCTGAAAAATGGGAAATATTTTGCAAGAAATATGATCTGAATGATTTTCACATTTACGGTATTAATGTCTGGGGTGTGTATTGTACACAAATGTCATGGTATCGTTTTTTGTCATTGTTGCCTCAACGTGATCAGAAAAATTATACTACATATTACCGTCAATGGCGTTCGTATTGTAAGGAGAAAGATATTAAAATTTTGAATAAATTGACATTGTATGATTATGATAATATGAATATCTATCATGAACGTTTTAATAATTTTGTTTCCGATATTGTTACAAAGACTTCTACAAAAAAAACTGTCAGTAACTTTACTAATTTTAATACTCAATTTCACGAGTATGCGAAAAAGAATGATCTTACTGCATCTTCATACGATGCATGGGAAGCATACGAAAAAGGATCAATTATTTGGAATGATTACCGTAAACAAAATAACCTTATGAAACTTGAAATCATTGGAATAAAGATGTGGGTGGATGGTCAGATGACATTCATTGATTATTTTCAGAAGTTTCATAAGGCTAATTTTGCTCTCTACAATGAACATTGGTCATCGTGGTTTGCATATTGTAATAAAATGAAAATTAGTTGTTTGAAGAGGAATTTTATGTATGATATGGCCATTCTCGATGAATACTATTGTCATTGGCGTACGTTCATCAAATACGATGTTAATGAACGTCAAGTAATTATTCCTCAACGAATTGATGTATTTATGAAATACTTGTTTATTGTAGCTGTAATATTGTTTGACATTGCTATTATGTGGATGATGTCATGGCTCTTGTTCTAGTGATAAATTAAAAAATTGAAGTCTTCCACTTACAATTTGTTTTTTATCGACTTACCACAGGTTGCTCCGCTTACAGTCTCACGAAAAAATTGATTGAAAAATATATATTATATTTCAATCAATAATGTCTGATGATGAGAATGAAATTACGATTAACCATGATCATATGCATAAACTGGAATACAAATCAGATGATACAATTCTAATCAAAAAACATTATCGGAGCACAAGTTTGTGTATACATTGTGGGTATGGTGACAGTGTTTACGAAATAAGACGTATTGATGATAATTTTTATCTTTTTAAGTATTTCCAATGTCTGTCATATGATGCATCAGATGGAATAACTGTTTTATGGGAAGGTGATCGTGTCGAATCATTACCAAGTAAATATTCATTTGTGATGAATGACGAAGAAGAAGATGTTGTTGTTGATCAAGCGATTCTTCATAAATTACAATACAAAACGAATGATGTTATTCGTATTACAAAACATCGGTCAGATGCTGATCCATGTTCCCATTGTGGAAATGGGAGTACGATTCATGAAATAAATATTATTGATGGTGTTCTGTATCTTACCAAATATTTTGAATGTCTGACCTATAATACTTCAGATGATATTACTGTTTTATGGAAAGGGGATAGTATTGACTCATTACCAGACAAATATAAGTTCGTTCTTGGTGATACTGATGAAACATCCTAAAAACAATTGTAGACGGAGTAAAAGTGCTCCGCTTACCACAGGTTATTAAGCTTACATTTTGTTTCCATCGATCTTATCAAAGGTTGCTCAGCTTATAGTTTTTAGAAAAAATTGATAAATTTAGTCATTATAATAATCATTAAATCTACTAAATCTATTAAATGTCGTCGCTATCTATTCTTAAACACAGAAATGCATCGATGCAAAAGATGTTAGATACCAAAAATTTTGATCATGTAGAAATTTCATTTTACAATTCTCTTAATAGAGTTTACTCCATTGATGAAACGGATCAAGATTGGAATATTGTCTCTTCTGATCTTCATGAAGAACAAGAAAAATTTTATATGCTTGTCTCTAAATGTTGTGCAAAAATGTCTAAATTTCATTTTAGTACTGATAAAAGTACTATTTTTGTTGGTACTAAAACGACAGTGGATTTTATTAATTATGTTCGTGAAAATTATCCATTGATTAAATTCAATTTTGCGCGTGATTTTCTGAAAATGATTCATGAAAATACTGAATGTTGCCAAATTTTGGAAATAATGAACAAATCACAATATCCATATGATTTTCACAACTATCTCATTATTAATAAGTGTATTAATGGTAAAAATACTTATCAAATGTGTAAACGAGACATTGATACTACAATTTTTGATTACATAAAAAATAATAATCTCATCACCAAATGGAAAATTAGTTTTCGTATTAAAAACTATTAAGGTGTTCGATCCACAATCTCGTAAAAAAACTGAACTTTTCCAGTTACAATTTATTTCTTTCAAACCTAAAGGTTATCAAGAAAAAATTGAATTTCTTCTAACATCAAAATTACAATTTGTTTTAATCGACCTTGCGGTCTCGTAAAAAAATTGAATTTCTTCTAACATCAAAATTACAATTTGTTTTAATCGACCTTGCGGTCTCGTAAAAAAATTGATAAATTTAGTCGTTATAATAATAATTAAAACTACTAAATGTTGTCGCTAACCCTTCTTAGATCGAAAAATGCATCCATGCAGAAGATGTTGGATACCGAAGATTTCAATTACGATGAAATTTCATTTTACAGATCTCTTGCTAGAGGTTACTACTTTGATGAAATAGATCAAGATTGGGATCTTGTCTCTTCTTCTGATTTTCTTGAAGAACATGAAAAATTTTGGATGCTAGTCAATAGATGCCATGCTGAAATACTCGAACAACTCAAATCAAATGATAAAATTGAAACAACGGATATCCCACATCATCAGTCACATGTTTACGATATTGATACTACACGACTGGTTGTTCAACCAATGGTCAATGATCCTATTTATGGAAGAAGTTCTCAATTGTTGTACAATGATGATCTCAAAGGTTTATGTACATTGGATATTCAACTTAATAGTACAATATTGCATTATCCTTATGGTATTCCAGCATTGCATGACAGATTCTGTCCGACTGATGACAAGAGACAATTTTTGAAACATCCACTCGATGATCAAACAAAAAATGGTAATGAGCAATTGGAGGCATTCGAAATGATTGACAAATTTATGGCATCAGAAAAAACAAAGAAAACCATTTTTGGTGCTAATTATCATAAGGCTGTCTATATTCCCTGCGTTCGGTATCTGAGAACCAAAAATGGTTTTCCTGGATCGAATAAATTAGTGGTTCCTTATCTGAAATGTACATTCAAATTTTCCGAAAAAAGTAAAGTTCTTGAAACTAATCTTACTGTTAACGACAAGGAGCTAAAGAATGATAATGGTGAAATATTGAAATTGACATCAATGACTGATGTTAATGCGGTTATTTCGTCTGGGTCAATTATCAAACACATTGATAATTTGCGTTCTATTTGGATTGGTGAAGAAAATTCATGTGGTGAAATTCAGTATTGTTTGAGAATGAGGATTATGAGATTGGATTCTATTCCATTATCAGTGATCATGGAAACTGAAATTGAAGCTGTTCCTCCTACAGTCGTTATTCCTACAAAAGTTGATGTTACTGAAAATAGAATGTCGAATTACATCAACTTCTGTCAAAAAGAAATTACGCCATCTATCAATAAGAATGATTCCATGACCTTTGGAGTCTATTTGTTGCACTATCATCGAAGTGATTATGCTAGCTATCTCGAAAATCGTATTTCATGGCACAATCATCTTGAAAAAAACAAAATGGATAAGATTCTTTTGTATTATGATATGAATACACTTAACACGCATTACCAAAACTGGTGTGATTTTATGAAAGAAAAAACGTCAAAGGAAAAGGAAATTACTAATATCGATAAGGTTGATTCTGATGATGTTTATTTCATGTGCTGGAGAGACTATTTGATATTCCATCATCCTAATGATTATGATAGCTATATCAAAAATCGTACAGCATGGTTCAGTTATCTTAGAAATTATCTTAGAAAAAGTAAAATGGATCATCTTTATTTACAATCTAAATACGATATGAATACTCTTAACGCATATTATCAAATTTGGTGTGATTTTATGAAAGAAAAATTGTCAAAGGAAAATGTGTCAAAGGAAAATGTGTCAAAGGAAAATGTGTCAAAGGAAAATGTGTCAAAGGAAAATGTGTCAAAGGAAAATGTGTCAAAGGAAAATGTGACAAAACGAAATGTGACAAAACGAAATGAAATCATTAAGACCCAGCGTTATGAAACCATTCCGCAACCAGTGAGCAAAGTGATTTTGAATTACTTCTTGTTTGTGTATCTGTCATTGTACATGTTGATCATTGTTTGGATGCTGACTCACTCGAAGTAAAGGTATTTTTATTTATTAATTAAATTTTTTAATCAATAAATCAATCATTCTTTTGACCATGATATTGACAACCGATATTACCAGGTAATTTGATGTCACCATTTCCATGAAACCACATCTGGGCATGTTTGCAATTACTGGGAACAAGATACATCCATTCAACATTGGTATATTGTTCTCGCACTTGGCCTGAAGTCAGAACCATTCCAATTAATTTGGCATTTCCTCTCAATGAAATTGCTTCAGCTGGAGGATCAGCAGTACCAAAACTGACCAACATGTATTTTTTCGTTTTGACAAGTGTGTCAATTTCAAAAGGAAGTGTTTCAATTTCAATCCAGTCACTGCACGACCAAATAGGCACATGTGTGCAATTGTAAGGAACAAGAAACAAATGATCAACTTTGGTGACATGAGAATGAAGTTTCCCAGAAGTTACGACCTGTCCAATTAATGAGGCATTGTTTTTCAAGGGAATGGCTTCTTTGGGAATGATTCCTTCAGTACCAAACCATGCAACAAAGTATTTCATGACTGAATGTGTTTTATTGTAATTGATAATGACTATATATTTCAATTTTTTTAATTTGTTACTCGATTATTATTTACTTGATGATTGTTTGATTAGCTACTTGATTGTTGTTTGATTAGTAACTTGATGATTGTTTGATTAGCTACTTGATTGTTGTTTGATTACTAACTTGATGATTGTTTGATTACTAACTTGATGATTGTTTGATTACTAACTTGATGATTGTTTGATTAGCTACTTGATTGTTGTTTGATTGTTTATTTTTATTGTCAGTTTTTGGTTATTTTTATAATATGATGTATAAAGTGAGAAATAGATAACAATCTTAAAAATATTAGTCAAGTTTTTGTCAAAATATTAGTCAAGTTATTAATAAAATATTAATCAAGTTATCGTCAAAATATTAGTCAAGTTATTGACAAAATATTAATCAAGTTATCGTCAAAATATTAGTCAAGTTATTGACAAAATATTAATCAAGTTATCGTCAAAATATTAGTTAAATTATCGTCAAAATATTAGTCAAGTTATCGTCAAAATATTAGTCAAATTATCGTCAAAATATTAGTCAAATTATCGTCAAAATATTAGTCAAATTATCGTCAAAATATTAGTCAAGTTATCGTCAAAAATATTAGTCAAATTATCGTCAAAATATTAGTCAAATTATCGTCAAAATATTAGTCAAGTTATTGACAAAATATTAGTTAAAATATTAGTCAAGTTATTGTCAAAATATTAGTCAAGTTATCGTCAAAATATTAGTCAAGTTATCGTCAAAAAATTGACAATTAAATTTATGATAATATTAGTATTAATTAATAATGTCTTTCAAAAAATCACTTATTCATTTTTATAAATTTGAGAATCCTCAGATTTGTTTTGATGTTTTGACTGATAGTTTTTGCGATGAATTCAAAAAAAAAACTAATGGTGATGACGATAATGATGAGAATGAAGAATTGTATCAAATTAGAGCAGATGCAGAATATGATTTTGTGAATGAATTTATTCCGTTTATTCACATCAATGACTTGTATGAAGAATTAGCTAATCGTGTCAAATTGGGTTTCGAAATTTCAATTGGACCTCTCCATCGTTTTTTTACGAAACATCCACAATATCAAGTGTGGAAAAAACTAGCCATTGCATTCGATATGTCAATTCCTCGTATCAATTGTTATGACTTTGATGTTATCGCTATGCCATTTTGGTTAGAGATGATTAATGATTTAGGTTACGATGCTATTCTTCAACACAAATTTCCCTTTAAAAACACAGTTCTCGAATTAACATGCAAGGATATGCAAACGTACAAAAAATACAATGAAATGAGAGAAAACAAACCATTTCCTAAAAACAAATTGAAATATTTTGAGTGGAAGAACGAACACTAAAAAAAATTTGAATTTTCGATACCTCAAAATTTTCACGAGACTGAAAGTCGATTGAAATATTTTGTTTTCAAATTACATTTTGTTTCTTCGGTTTACAGCCTTAGAAAAAATTGAATTTTCGATACCTCAAAATTTTCACGAGACTGAAAGTCGATTGAAATATTTTGTTTTCAAATTACATTTTGTTTCTTCGGCTTACAGCCTTAGAAAAAATTGATTTTTAATTGACCCTTTAATCAAAAGGTTAATTAAATTGGATATTATTTTTTTATTGGTGGCAAGTACGGATGAGCGATGTGTCATAGTTCATCAGGACAAGTTTTTGGATTATCTTTTGATTCATATGCTGAAATTAAACATTTCGCAGGATTTTTTCTGACAAAGGATCAGAAAAAACATATCGAATTCGATGTCGCCTATAACAAATGGAGAGACACCTATTTCAATGATGATGAAGAATTTATTGGTGATGTTACTTAATGGAAGTACAAGAAATTAAGTTTGACAACAATTAAAAAGGAAGATAAGAAACTAGAGGAACAATCTGAGTAATTTTTTATGTAAAAAATTTGATCAATTAATATTATAGATATCATATTAATGGATCCATTGATGATTTTAGCCAATGTTGCAGACATGACTAAGAATCCTCATCACGAAATGAGGTATTCTGATGTCTATCAGAATCATTATCAATACCGGATTGTACCACTTGTCAAATTAAAATGGCATTTTAACAGATTCGGTAATATCTATCAAAAAATTACTATTTACTGTATTCGAAAAATAAGTGCGTTGTTAAAGATTGATGAATTACATCCTAAAGTATTTCTTCCTAATTTCCCATTACATTGTATTGATGTTGCTTCGACATTTCAACAATTTGATGCAAATGAAACACCTGTCCATCATGCTGTTCAAGTGATGAAACATGTACTCGGGTTGAAAAATATGACAGTTAATTTTGATGTTGTCTTAGAATCACAAGAGTTCTTGAGATTGAAAAAATATTATGGTAAAGATGATCTAATGAAAAAAATGAGGCGTCGTCAAAAACTATATTTGAAAATGAAAGAGAAGATGATTCAGAACATCTTTTCGAAGTATGACAAATTGAATAAATATGCAAATGAAATTACTTTGTTTGATTTTGGAGATCATCTTCCGACATGTGAATTGATTCATTGGGCAGTTGCTTCAGTTATTGTTGGATTTAAACACGGAATTCTGGTTGATTGCAAATTATTTCCATACATTAAAGACTCATATAAAATTGCATTATGTGTCATGAAATTTACTGACGAAACGTCTGATGTATATGCTTATGCCAAGCAATTCATGTAATTTTTAAAATCATTATTATGGGAAACTTGATACTAAATGTCTCAGAAAAAAATTGAATCATTCTGATTACATTTTGTTTCTTTCAAACCTTTGGTTTTCTAGAAAAAATTGAATCATTCTGATTACACTTTGTTTCTTTCAAAACTTTGGTTTTCTAGAAAAAATTGAATCATTCTGATTACACTTTGTTTCTTTCAAACCTTTGGTTTTCTAGAAAAAATTGAATCATTCTGATTACACTTTGTTTCTTTCAAACCTTTGGTTTTCTAGAAAAAATTGATTATTTTAATAATATACAATTACATTAAAAAATAAGTCATGTTTAACTACTTGAATTCGTTTATTGCATCTTTTTGGCCTGCAAAACCCAATGAAATTTCTGATGTTATTCCGACTCATAATCTTATTCCATTGATGTTAACAATGAAAGTTAAGTTTGACGAAACAATTGATCATGCCGAGTATACCAATATCAATTCAGAAAGAATTGATGTTATTGAATTTATTTTTGATAATACTGTGAATAAAAGAATTTTTGCAGAATTATTTTACTTGGCACCACAATTAGTTAATATTGATATCATAAGAGTTACAGTTGATGTCAATGTTAATAAAAAAGAATTCAAGAATATTTTTCCTGATTTTTTTAGTTTTTTGAATAAATTTTTATCGATGCTTCCAAAGAAGATTACATTGAATTTGACACATGCATATCTTGATTTTCTTGAACTTTCGAGTGAAATCAAAATCGGATTATTGATTTTACCTATTCCGGCATCGTTGTACAATCTATTTTCGAAGACTGAAGTAGAAAATCGCCTAGATTCTTTCGACTTACAGTCTCAACAATTAGTCGAAAATCAAGAAGTAACTATTGAATTTAAAGAACGGCAGTCATTGAGATATAAGATTGAACAAAAAAAGAATATTTATGTGAAGTGTGATGCTAGTGTTGACGAAATTGGATTGTTACATTATAATTATTATTGTGCTGACTCATACCAAAATAGTAAGGTTCACTTGAAAATTAATGCCAAATATTATGGTATGAATGGTTTCGTTATCAATAATACTTTTGTTCTTGATCACTTTCATGAACAACAAAAAGAGAGATTTGAGAAAAGTTATTATACGATTGAATAATACCACGGGTGTTGGTATTTCTAAGTGTGAAGGCTAATAGATAATGTTAAAAGAATAACTAAATAGATAAATAAAAAAATTTATTGCTCTATTTTATTTAAAAAATTGAAATGTACCACTTACCACAGGTTACTACGTTTACAATTTATTTCTTTCGATATACTGTCTCTAGAAAAAATTGGCACTCCATTTACCACAGGTTACTACGTTTACAATTTATTTCTTTCGACATACTGTCTCTAGAAAAAATTGGCACTCCATTTACCACAGGTTACTACGTTTACAATTTATTTCTTTCGACATACTGTCTTTAGAAAAAATTGAAAATCATAATGCTTAATTGTTATTGTATTTATTTTAGATTAATACAATAACAACAACCCAATGACATCCGTATTTACTTTTCCCGCAACAGCTATCAACACCAATGGAAGCGTCAGTGGAAATAGTTATGTTATTCCACCAACCGTCATTCAAGACACTCGTGACAAAGCAGTTATTGAAACAACTGTTTTTAACCAGAAAAAAGTTGATGATGTTCAATTTCTGAGATTGTTCAAGAACGCAGTTGATGTCGGGATTACTGGAACTGACGGTAGAATTAACTGGGATCGTGAAACACAAAAAATATTGAGTAAATTTGTTTATGCTGGATTGCTTGATTACTACAAAAGACCCGATTTGGAATTGAAGTGTCAACTTAGTTATTCACAATCTGGTGAACCGCCAGTTGGATTGAATTTTTCGAATGTTTATTTGACTGTTGATGGCAAACAATTTGTCTTTGACATGAAAACAACTGTGTTTGAATTGCTAGATGCAGGATATTACATTCCTCTTCATACTATTCATCCAAATCAACACAGGAATGTTCATGAAACAATTGCAAAAAAGTTGGATTGTGAAATTACTCTTCACGAAAAAAGACACTACTTGACCAAGGATGATTTCGTTTCCAAAACCATTCGTGGTAGCTTGAAAATGTTTGGTGATCAGATTTAAATAATTAATGAGTATCGATTGATATAAATTAAGTATCTAGGATTTGAATCATTTAAAACTAAAGTGAATAAAAAATTTATTTCATAATAAAATTTTTAATTGTCGTTAGATTCAAGCAGTACCTCAATATCGGGTGCGACTGTTCTTTTACGCATACATTTGTGGAAGATGATGAAATGACAACATGTACAAATAAAAATAAGGCTTGATGATGCACAATAGACTGTAAAGATGATAATTGCCAAAACTAATTGAGATATACAAATATATCCACCAAAGTAATTGAAGAGGAGAATACCACAAAGACAAACATCAAGAATGGAAGTAATACTTGCAATGATGAGTGAATAATTAATAAATTTATCACTCTTTTTGTTTTTGAGGACGATATACATAATTGTTGAGGTAAGTAAGATAATGAAGTGGATCACAGTTGCAGTGATTAAGATGATAAAAACTGATGACATGTTACAAAAGAGACCATCAAGACTTGATGATGCGATACCAATTAGGTAAGCAATGGGGATAAAATGAGCAAGAACTGAGAGCCATTGACAAATCAGAAGAGATACATCACCACAAGTCATTATTATATGATTATTCGTTTATTTTTTAGAACATTATTATATGATTATTCGTTTATTTTTTAGAACATTATTATAATATGGGACTTGGTATTTCGAAATTAACATATCATGAATCAAATGCTAGTCGTCGAAATGAAGACGCATGCATTAACAATCGAGATACTAATAACATCAAAAATGAAATTAATTTAGATTATAAAGTCATTGTTGATAATGTCGATTACTATAATTATTGTGTTGAACAAAATGGTCTTTGTAACCATGCTCTTGATGATGTAGGTAACGGGATTACTAGTATCAATAATAAAATCGATACTTACAACCTTAAACAATTTGAAAATGCTTGTGGTGGGTATTTTGATCATGTTCAGAAAGTATGATTCATTAAATAATAATCAATTGATCGTTATTTAATCAAAAACAAATAACCTTCTTTCTTTGAGTTATGAGTTTTTTGTCACATTCTTCAATATATCCTTCTCTTTTCTTGACTGTAATTTTATTTATTGTCTCATAAGTACCATCACTTATGTATTTGACAAAACAGTGAAAATATTTGGTGATTTTATTTAATTAATCATTATTTGTCAATACACGCGTTCTTATAAACAAAATTGACTCATAATAAAACAATATTATTGTGTATTGTTGGATATTTTGAGTAAAAAATTTTAATAAAATTATTCAAATCATTGTTTTTTTGTAATCTTGATTCCGACTGCTTTAACACCTTCTACGACAATATGAGAGCCTGCAGGAATATGACCGGAAAATCCCGAAGCTGTTACATTTCCAACATGTTTTAGGTTTTTAATTTGATTCAATGAATCTGGACCCCATTCGTCAATTTCGATCCCAGTTGCTTCGACTTTCCCAATTGTAATAATTTGTCTTTGTTTTTTGGGTTGCACAAATGGTTCTTGAACTTCAACATATGGAGGTGGTGGATCGAAATTATCAGAATCATCAGAATTATCATCTGATTCAATTGATTCAATTGGGAAAAACGGTACAGCGTTATTTCTAGTCATTGTTGGTAGATGTTCAGCTTCTCGATGCCATGAAATTTCAGCCTCAACGGAAATATTCTCAATGGAAATATTATCTGGATAATAGGGAATAATCATCCCACGTCTCCAGGCACTTCCATCATATGTAACAGTGGGTGAAATAATTATACCTGACACATGAAAAGATCTTCCATCTTCTTTAATTGGTTTTCCATTAACTCCAATAAATGTGATTGTGGGTGTGTAAATGTTACCCGTAACTGGATTTTGCTTCCAACAACCCTCAATGAATTGTCTCATGATTAGTTATGCTAATTGTTGATTGTTAATAATTAATTATATTATAAACACATCAATAATCAATTTTTTGACCCAATTTTATGAAAAATTGAATCATTCTGATTGCAATTTGTTTCAATCGACATTATGTCTCATTAAAAAATTGAATCATTCTGATTGCAATTTGTTTCAATCGACATTATGTCTCATTAAAAAATTGAATCATTCTGATTGCAATTTGTTTCAATCGACATTATGTCTCATTAAAAAATTGATTATTACATTATTTTGTTAGTCCATTAAATATAAATAATGATTGACATCGCATTATTTAGGGAACTTGAGAAGGATGATGTTGAGGCACTTAAAGTTGCTATTAAAAATGGTTTAGATATTCATGCTGATGATGAATATTTGTTTAGACATTGTGCATATGATGGAAGAATAAAACTTGTTGAATATTTATTTCAAAATGGTGTGAATGTCCATGCTAAAAAGGATGATGCTTTAGAATATTGTGCAAGAAATGGACAAACTAAGATTATTAAATATCTGCATGAAAATGGTGTAAATGTATTTGTTAAGGATGGAGCTATATTAGGTTGGGCTGCCTTTTTTGGTCATCTCGAAACCGTTAAATATATGATCGAAATTGGTGCGGATGTTCATGAATTAGATGATTTTGCTATCAGATTCAGTGCTCTTAATCATCATCTCGATGTTGTTGCATATTTAATTGATTGTGGTGCTAATTTTAGGGTAGCTGGTGATGATCCATTATTAAGTAATATGTCACTCGGATGGCCAACTTTGTCTAAATTTTTGTTGTCAAAATATGATCCTGACATTAAATACAATATACAGTTTGAAAAAGTCCATCCTAATTGTTTTTCATTGATGAGTGAATTTTGCATGGATTCTAAAGCAACTATTTTGAGATTAAGAAAAGAATTCAAGTAAAAATCAAATCCGGGATTTCAATTGATACTAGTTTATTAAATTATTTTGAATCATAAAAAATTGAAAAATTGATGTGTATATGTAATAGAATTATTCTAGATTAATTGATAAACAACAATGTTTTGTGTCGCAACTATTCCAGATGTTGGGTTTCCGAAAATTAACAATAATTCACCATTTGAAAGACAAATTGCAGTCATTCAAAAATTCAAGAATGTCATCAAATCACCGTTAATGTCATGGGATGAAATTAAACGTCTTGGTGTTGATTCTAATTATTGTGATTTCCTACAAAATGCGTATGAATCATTTAAAAAAGATAATTATCATCCAGATTTCACTGATAAATATATTCCAATCAAAAATTTGTTATTTTCGTGTGAAATCCATACATTTTTACAAAAAAGTATTCATCCGATTGCATACAGAAATATTGGTTTTTATGCGCGTGATCATATTACGCCAATTTTTGAAGGTGCAGAATTATCCATTAGAACGGCATTTTCTGATGCCATTTATGGTGCAGAATTACTTAAAACTCAGAATAGAGTTGTCGTCATACCATGTCATCCGGGACATCATGCTTATAAACACTATAAGGGTTATTGTTATTTAAATAATTCATATTATGCAAAACTCTATTTATCGAAAGAATATAGAGTTGGGTTAATTGATTTGGACTACCATGCAGGAGATGGCGTTGTTGGTATGAATAATTGTGTGAGTGTTCATATGGATCCACAATACGATTATCCTTTTGCATCGCATCCAGATTTAGATAATAGATTTACATTTGGTCCTCATTGTTCAATTGAACATTATATGACTATTGTTAATAAGGCAATTAATAGTTTTGGAGAACTTGACATTATTGTCATAGCTGTTGGGTTTGATACTTATAAAGGCGATCCAGAAGTTCAAAATGATATGAGAACAACAATTGATATTGTGGATTATTACAAAATTGGACAATTGTTTAAAAAATTTAATAAGGTGTTAGTTATACAAGAAGGAGGATATTCAGATAAGGTTGGAGAAATGATGGAACAATTTGTGAATGGTATTGGTTTTTAAATATTTTAATTTACAAAGCTGTGAGAGGATAAGATAATTATGAAACTTCAAATCAGGCGAGATACATCATGGTAAATCATTACATGTCAGTTATAGAAAAAATTGATAATTATTAGTATTATTAATTATCAATTAATGACGGCTAAAGATATTTATGTGTTGCTTCCTTTTCAACCAAATAAAGATCGTTATGTACATCCTGATGATATCAAATATGGATTCGCTATTAATGAATGAGACAACGTGTATGATTATCTTGCAGAAACATATTTAGATTATCTCAAGTATCCATCACAATTTAGAGGGATGAAAAAAATTTATGAAATGATAAATTTAGGAGTTTCTATTTCAATTCACAGTGTTGCTTGTACAGATTTTCAATCAAATGTTACAGGACTGAGTGATGAAGACAAATTAAATGTTTATAAGAAAAATAGTAAAATATTGAAGAAGGAAGGTGTTAATAAGGATGTTATTTCTGGTTATCTTGCAGATAATGGAATGGAAACTTTTGTTATTAAAAAGATTAAAGTTTTTAGTTTTAATGATAGTGAATTTGATGATTAAATATTAATTAATTAATATTTAATTTTCGTGAAAATTGAATCATTCTAATTCGCACAGGTTACTACATTTACAATTTGTTCCTTATTGATATGCAATTTCATAAAAAAATTGAATCATCCTGATTACACTTTGTTTTCTTTGACTCGTGGTCTTAGAAAAAATTGAATCATCTTGATTACATTTTGTTTTCTTTGACCCGTGGTCTCAGAAAAAATTGAATTATTATCTTCTAATTAATTACTAATAAATTTATACAATAATGACTCTTACACAAAATGATTTTTGTAAGGCTGTTTATAATGAAGATTTCGAGATGATGAAGGATTTTCTTAAAACTATGAATCGTGATGAGAAAATTAAAGCATGGAATGTTATCGAATATGGTATGAGCATGGCATCTATTCTTTTGACATCTAGACATAATGCATCATCTGAAACTCTTATTGCATTTTTGGATTCTGATGTCATTTTTCCTGAATGTGTATTAGATGATGATCTTATGAAAAAGATTGAGTATCATATGGGTTGGAATGACGATCACCAACTTATTAAGAAACTTATTTCATGGATTCCGGTTGAAAGATGGATTGGAATGAGGGATATGATTGGAACAACTATCCTACATTCTGTTGTTTATTCATCTGCTTCAAAAAATCAAATTATTGAGATTTGGAATATGTTTTGGAAGATGCCTGGAATGAGTAAAATTGCAAATGTTTCATCGAAATATGAAACTATTGTCCCGCACATTATTAGATTTGCATATCCTGAATTACTTGAACATCTTATTGAAATTGGGATGGATATCTGTGCTTTTGCTGTGAGAGGTCCAGATAATTATGAAACGCCTTATCATGTAATGTTGAGAAAATTTGCTGAATCAAAGTCTGAGGAAAAATGGAAGGATGTGAGAAGAATTTTCGAACTTGTGAAAGTTTATTGGAATGCTAAGGATAGAATTGGAAATACAGTTACATCTGTCGCTCATTATTATGGTTGGAGTGAGGTTCTTAAAGGATTGATTCCACCATGGAAAGAATTTATTAAAGATAAATCACTGAAAGTTGAAAGGACTGAAAATGGATTTGAAAAATCTCATGATTTTTATAATTTTGAAACTAATGCACGTTATGCTTTAGAGTATACCGAGAATGATAAAATTATTTTTGAATTATTGGAGAAATTGAGAAACTATCGGTATTGTAAAGATATTTCGATTATTAAGACACTTACTCAAGAAATTGTGACTATTTTTTCAAAGATGGAGAATAGTTTTTTGAAAAGGTGTGATCAGAGATTGTGTAATGAAACTATGATGTATGGATTTTTGTATTTGGAGCCTGTTAAATTTCTAATAAAATATTAATCGATTGATTAGTATTTAATTTTATTTAAGTTAACGTCTATATACGTCATCCAAATATTTCTTCCTTTCCGCTTCAGTCCTCTTATCAAATTTAATGATCCGTTCTTCTTTTGCTTTAATTACTAGTTAGATATTTTGAAGATTTTTAAAAAAGTATAAACACAATACTTAACTTTTTTATGAAAATATTATAAAAAGTTAATGACAATATTTCATAAATGTTTGATGATGATGATGATGACGATGATGATTACTATTATCAATATAGATACATTGATCAAGCAGTGAGTAAAATGATGAATTATTATTTTATTAATGGCAAAGATATTGATTGGTCTAAAATATGTGATTTAACACACGAGTATTTACGTGATCAAGGTCGTGAATCATGTTTAGGTAGAACAATGGGTGCTATGAGTTATGTTCTTCATGTTTCTGGATTTAGAACAGAAGATGATTTATACCATGAATTGTTACCTCATTTGGCAAGAGGTACAATTACACGGATGATTAATGCCAAAATTGTTGAGGTTAAGGAATGTCACAAACCAAGAATGGCAAAAGAGAAACGATTGAAAATTGAAGAATTATTGGATGGTAAGAGTAAGAAATGTGTTAAGTATGTTAAGGATAAGATGTTGTACAAGATTTGTAGTATTAATGATATTGAGAAGAATGTTGAGAAATACATGAGAAGATTTGAGAGGTTAGATGATTAAATTATGTGTCAAAAAATTGATAGATAATTTAATTAATAATTAGAAATTAATGAGTGAAATTCTGAAGATTGATGATCAATACAAATTGATATCTGGTAAAATTACTTATCATTTTTATCCACTTGATCATGATGAATCTACATATTTAATTACTGATAGATTATCAAAATGTAGTAAATGTGATAAAGGAGAATATGTGACATTTTTCTTTAATAGTGTAGAATATGATTTATTTGATAAGAGTCGTAATTTTAATTACAGATGTAAAGAGTGTGATGTTGTTGCATTTACGATTAATGCAACAACTCCTATTTATTTTCAAACAAAAACAAGACCATCTCAAAATAAAAGCAGATGGGTTATCGATGAAATTGCTGATATATTTAGAATGATTCTCAATTATAAAAATATTTTTGATATTTCGAACAAAATGGGGAGATCATACAATTCGATATATTCGAAACTTGAAGTGTTAGTAAAAAAATTTATTAATGATTATGAAGGGGATAACAAAAAAAATGTAATACATTTTTTGAATGATTTGTACAATAATATGGATTTAGATAGATCAATGATTGAATATAATTTAAGTGATAAATTTTGTCGAAGTATTTTGTATAAATTGTACAAGTATTCGAAAAAAATAGTGCCATCTACAAAATACAGTAAAGGAATAACCAATGCTATTAAATGGTTAAATTACGAAATGAAGATTAATAATATTCGTATTGTTCATGCTAATAATGGTGGTGAGTTTTGGGTTCCTCGTTATTTCTTTCGT
>Ga0302300_1000863_pt1 | contig 18822 bp, 11 predicted proteins | sample III_Palsa_E1_1_FD_198756 | JGI IMG/M metagenome (GOLD analysis project Ga0302300, IMG submission 198756) | Peat permafrost microbial communities from Stordalen Mire near Abisko, Sweden - III_Palsa_E1_1 | ecosystem: Environmental > Terrestrial > Soil > Palsa > Peat permafrost | place: Sweden... | reverse complement strand
GGCCTTTCCGTTTGAATATACTTTTATGGATGCGAGTTACGATAATATGTACAAATCCGACCAGCGCTCGGGTACATTATTCAGTTCGTTTGCGGGTATAGCTATCCTCATATCATGCCTGGGCCTGTTTGGCCTGGCTACTTACACAGCACAGGTAAAAGTTAAAGAAATTGGCATACGTAAAGTATTGGGGGCAAGTGTTGCAAATATTACTGCCATGCTTTCAAAAGACTTTTTGGTGCTGGTAGTGCTATCCATTATTATAGCTACACCAATAGCCTGGTACGCCATGAGCAAATGGCTGCAGGCCTTTGCTTATCGTATACAAATGCAATGGTACATATTTGCCTTAGCAGGGGTAATGGCTATAATAATTGCTTTTATCACCATAAGTTTTCAGGCCATAAAGGCAGCAATTGCAAACCCGGTTAAGAGTTTACGTTCGGAGTGATTTTTAGTCATTAGGTCATTGATCATTGAGTCATTTGCTTACTCAATGATCAATGACCCCAATGACAGCACAGCGTAATGATACAATTGAACCAATGAACTAATAAACAAACAACATGATAAAGATCAACCTGAGATTAGCTGTAAGAAACATTTTTCGCAATAAGCTATACACGGCCATAAATATTATTGGCCTTAGTGTGGCCAGCGCCTTTTGCATACTGGTTTATTTGTATGTAAATAACGAACGCTCGTTTGATAATTTTCATCACGATAGCGCCAGGATATACAGGGTAGAGCTAACTGATTTATTTGCGTCATTAAGAAGAGATAAGCCAAAGACCAGCTTTTTTTCATCGCTGATGAAAAATGAGGAGCAAAAAAACCTTTTAGAAACACCTGAGATTTTTGCTGGTGATCTGCAAAGGAATTTCCCCGAAATTGAGAACGCTGTACGCTTGCACGTTATTTATAACCCGATAGTTAGAATAGGGAATAAAAGTTTTAAAGAGAACAAAGAGTGTGCTACCTATGCTGATGCGGACTTTTTTAAAGTTTTCAACTTTCCACTTAAGGAAGGAAACCCGTCATCTGTGCTTTCCGGCCATAATAATGTAGTGATCAGCCAGCGCATAGCCAAAAAATATTTCGGTAATACTGATCCTATCGGTAAAGAGCTTAATATAACCAGCAATAAACTGCTGCTTATTGTTAGCGGCGTTGCCATGGATTTTCCGGCAAACTCAAGCCTCCGGTTTGATATCATCGTTCCGCGCGAAGCAGATCCTGATTATATGCAGGAAATAAAAAATGGTGTACAGGGTTTTGATGATCAGCTAATTATTAAACTTAATGCAGGCGTTAATGCAACCGCATTTAATCAAAAATTAGATGCTTTTGCCCGTGGGTATTTCAAACCCGTAATAGATGAGATGCAAAAGAATGATGCGGCCAGTAAGATCGCGGGCATTCATTTATTTTTGCGGCCTTTTGCTGATGCCCATTACAACCAAAGCGAAGGGTGGGGGCATTATACCGATCTGAAAAATATTTACCAGTTAATTTGCCTGGCTTTTGTAATACTGGCTATTGCCTGTGTGAATTATATCCTGCTTACACTTACCAGCACCATGTCGCGGTCACAGGATGTGGGAATGCGCAAAACAATGGGCGCAACCCGTAAGCAGATCATATTGCAATATTATACCGAAACGCAGTTGATGGCAATTTTGTCGGTTATTGTAGGCTTTATGCTTGCGGTAACATTTTTACCTTTCTTTAGCTCGCTTACAGGTACCGAAATTAAATTATCTTCTTTCCCCGCCGGCACTGTGGCTGCCGGGCTGACGCTGTTGGCTATCGCGTTGGGTGTTATAGCCGGTATATATCCTGCAATGGTCATGTCGGGTTTAAAACCTTTAAATATTATCAGCAGTTTTTCTGCTTACCGCTTAAACCCTATGCTATCAAAAACAATGGTTGCCATACAGTTTGGGGTATGTGTATTACTTATCGTTTCAGCGCTGGTTATCAACAAACAAATGCATTATATTAATAATGCCAGTATGGGTTTTGATACCGACCAGGTAGCTGTTATACAAGACCCATATAACTATGACGATCAGCGATCAGCAATTGCATTTAAGGAAAGATTAAGCCGTTTTGTTGAAAATGAACCCTATTTGCAAGGTATTACCACCGCTTCGTTCGACTTTACCGGGTATAACACAAGCGGCCACATCATCAATGGCAAAAGGGTGGGGGTTCAACGCCTTAGCGTTGGTTATAATTATCTTATATTTAATAAGATACCTATTATAGCCGGGAGGGATTTCTCCGGTACTATTGCTTCGGATACTGCTGGTTTAAAACTTACGGCGGCACAGGTAGTCCCCGAAAGCTCTACCGCAGGTTCCAGTATTATTGTAAACGAAACTTTGTATAACATGCTTGGGAAACCTAAGCTGGATGTTATTAACCGCGAAATGGGTGGTATCATTATCGGGGTGAACAAAGATTACCATACCGATGATATGACCAAAACCATAGGCCCGTCTTACGAAATCATCAATACGCATTATATAGGTTATTTTTGGATCAAGATAAAAGCCAATCATAGTGTTCCGCAGGCTATGGAAAACCTGCAAAAATTTTGGAACAAGGATACCAACGGCCTGCCCTTCAGCTATACTTTTATGGATCAGGATGTAGCCAAAAGTTACGATGCCTACCTGCGTTGGATGGCCACCATTACCACCTCGTGCATACTGGCTATCATCATAGCCTGTTTGGGGCTGTTTGGTCTGTCGGGGCTTACAACTATCAACCGTACAAAAGAAATAGGCATACGTAAGGTATTAGGGGCATCTATATCAAACCTGTTCCTATTGCTTAACCGTGGCACGCTTTACCTGGCGGCAGGCTCATTTATTATAGCCGCGCCGATAGCATTTTACCTGGTACATCAATGGCTTGATAATTTCGCCTACCGCATAAAACCCGACTGGATATTATTTACCGTTGCAGGTTTAATAGCTATATCCACAGCCATTATTGCAGTAAGCTATCATACCATTAAAGCGGCAATTGCCAACCCGGTTAAAAGTTTGCGTAGTGAATAAATCGTCATTAGTCATTGGGTCATTGATCATTAGTCTAATCGCAAAGCGAGGTGGCCAATGACCTAATGACAGCGCAGCGTAATGATACAATGACTAATGGATCACAAATTACTAACACCCAACTGTATCATAACCGTACATAAGGTGTTACACATACGAACATATTGATCAGTGCTTGTATGTATAAGTTATTGATTATTAATGGTTTGTATTTTGGTATGAGTTTTAATTGTATTTATCAAAATCCCCGGTATCATGATAAAAAATTATTTTAAGATCGCCTGGCGTAATATCTGGAAGAACAAGATTTTTTCAAGCATAAATATTGTAGGGCTGGCTGTGGGTATGGCCGCTTTCATGATCGTGATGATGTTTGTTGCCTATGAAAAAAGCTTCGATAATTTTCAAACCAAAAACATATACCGCTTAAACGAGGTGCAAACCATTGGCGATCAGGGTACCACTCAAAAGGTAGCTTTATCCATGTTTCCGATGGGGGCTACTTTAAAGATGGAATTTCCTGAAATAAAGAACTTTACCCGCATAAGATGGTCGGATAAATACCAGATGACCTTTAACGACAAAAGGATTTTTTTACCCCATACCTATTTTGTCGATTCTACATTTTTAAAAATGTTTGATTTTAAGGTGATCCGCGGCGACAGGCAAACGGGACTACTGAAACCACATAGCATCATGATCACCGAGGAAACCGCCAAAAGGTTATTTGGAGATGCCGATCCCATTGGGAAAACGATAACCCACTATGGCGATGATACCACTACTTTTGCTGTAACCGGGGTGTTGGCCAACGTTCCTAAAAATTCGCAGCTGCAATTTGATGGCTTAGCTTCATTCAGCAGTATATATAAGCCCTGGATGTTTACCAATTGGGGTGGCAACTGGCTAAATACCTATCTTGAACTTACGCCCGGTGCAAATGCCGCTGCCTTAAATAAAAAATTCCCTGCCTACCTTAAAAAATACCTTAAAGGAGATGGCTGGAAATCTATGCAACTCTTTGTTTTGCCGCTGAAGGATGTGCATGCCAACGCTGCTGATATCGGCCTTGATTATATCAACTATCAAAAATTTGATAAAAAATACACGGGACTTTTTGCCATCATCGCTTTTATTGTGCTAATAATTGCCTGCGTAAATTTCATCAACCTTTCAACGGCGCAATCGGCAGAGCGGGCCAAAGAGGTTGGCATACGTAAATCTATCGGGGCGCATCGTTTTCAGCTCGCTATCCAGTTTTTGGGCGAAACCGTTCTGATTTCATTATTGGCGCTAGTACTTGCTGTTGTAATGGTTGAGTTGGCGCTGCCTTATATCAATAATTTAAGCGAGCGGGATATCAGCCTGCCCATTTTTAGCAGTTTGGGGCTTATAGGTATTGTTTTAGCGGGTACTGTACTTATCGGGTTAATTTCGGGTATTTATCCGGCAATTTATTTGTCGTCTTTCAAAGCGGTAACGGTTTTAAAAGGTTCGGTACAGGTAGGTAAAAATAAAAGCTCGCTTCGTAATGTACTGGTTATCATACAATTTACCAGCGCGGTTTTTTTAATGATATCAACCATATTCGTATTAAAGCAATTACGCTATATGCAAAATCAGGATCCCGGTTACACCCGCGATCAGGTAGTTAATATTCCGCTGGATGGCGTTACCACAAAAAAATACGATCTGCTGAAAAAAGAGTTAGGTGGCAGTACCTTAATTTCAGGAGTTACTGCTTCGCAGGATATTATGGGCAGCCATCTGGATCAGGGCGGCGTGCAGTTTAAACCGGCCAACGGCCCCATGCAGCAATTGGGCACAACCCTGATGATAGTGGATAACAATTACCTCGATGTGTATAAAATGAAATTGGTTGCCGGGAAGGATTTTTCGCCGGAAAAAACCCAGAATGCCAGGCAATATATCATAAATGAGGCATTAGCTAAAGAGTTACTAAAAGATCATCCCAAGGCGCCGTTTTCTTCGTTAATAGGCGATCAGTTTGGCTTCGATTCGCTGGGCGTAATTACCGGGGTAGCTAAAAATTTCAATTTTAACTCCTTACACTACAAGGTTGAACCGATGGCCTTGTTTAGCCAAACCCAATGGGGTTTCAGGGATGTATCTGTTAAAATAAATGGCGGTAATACACAGGCAGCCATAGCACTTATAAAGGCTAAATGGGCGAGTATTTACCCCGATTATCCTTTTGAATACCAATTCCTCGACGACCATTTTAACGAAGTTTATAAAGCCGATAACCAGGTAAGCCAGATAGTGGGCATATTGGCTGGCCTAACTATCCTTATTTCATGCCTTGGCCTGTTTGGGCTGGCCTCATATTCTGCCGAAAAGCGGGTTAAAGAAATTGGTGTGCGTAAAGTTTTAGGCGCATCGGTACAAAATATTGTTTTACTGCTTGCCCGTAATTTTATAGGCCTGGTTTTAATTGCAAATATTATAGCATGGCCATTGGCCTGGTGGGGCATGAACAAATGGCTGCAGGATTTTGCCTATCGAATAGATATACAGTGGTGGGTATTTGTACTGGCTGGCGCAGCAGCTATATTAATTGCATTTGTGACCATAAGCTTTCAATCGGTAAAAGCAGCTGTTGCAAACCCGGTGAAGAGTTTGAGGAGTGAATGAATTTAGTCATTAGGTCATTGATCATTGAGTCATTTGATTACTCAGTGATCAATGACCCAATGACAGCGCAGCGTAATGATACAATGACTAATGAACTAAAGGAATGATAAAAAACTACTTCAAAATCGCCTGGCGCAGCTTATGGAAACATAAGGCTTACTCGCTTATAAATATTGTTGGTTTAAGCATAGGCTTAACGGCTTGCTTAATTGTGGCTACCGTTGTGTTTGATGAGCTGTCGTACGATCATCAATGGAAAAAGGCCGATGATATATACCGGGTACTTTCAACAGGTAACGATGTTAAAGGCGATGCGCCGATGCCGGTGGCTTTTGGGGGTCTTGGCCCGACACTTAAAAGAACCTTTCCCGAAATTGATGATTACTGCCGCATGTCGGTAAGTAAGGAACGCCTGCAATTAAATAATAATAAAGAAGGTATAGCCTTTCAAAATCTTATTGCCGAATCATCTGTATGGAATGTGCTTGATTTTGATGTGATACAAGGTAATCCTAAAAAATATGTGAAAGGGTATGCGAACCTCGTTATCACCCAAAAAATCAAACAACAGTATTTACCTAATCAAAACCCCATAGGTAAAATAATTTACTCTCAGCCCGAGTATGGCAAACCGCAACCGTTTTTAATTACAGGGGTTATAAACAGCATCCCCCAAAACACCCACCTGCGGGCCGACTTTATTACTATTGTTGAATATAGGGAAAGTGATAATTTATTGCCCAAAAAGGGAGACGGCTATAGCTTTTACCCACAATATATTTTGTTAAAGCATGGTACGCAGGCAAAAGAGTTTGCAGCCAAAGTAAACAAGTGGTATGCAAAACTGCCAATTGCACAAAGCGCCAATTACGCGTTCAGCTTTCAGCCGATAAAGGATGTTTATTTGCGGTCGGATTTTAACGGGGTGCAGGCCGTACATGGCAGCATCACCAATGTTTACATCTTTGCCGGGGTAGCGGCCCTGCTGCTGATAATTGCCTGCATCAATTTCATTAACCTAACAGTTTCAAGGGTATTTAACCGCTCAAAGGAAACCGGCATCCGCAAGGTTTTAGGCGCTCAAAAAATGCAGCTTATCATCCGCTTTTTATCCGAATCGCTTATATTTTTTATCATATCCTTTGCGCTTGCAATTCTTTTATATCCCTTTTTCCTGAAACCCGTTGAAACTTATTTAGGTCATCAGCTGGTATTGAATTTATATAGCAAAAGCTTTTTAATTATTGCGGTTTGCTGCGTTTTTCTGGTTAGCTTATTAACCGGTTTGTACCCGGCCTGGTTTTTATCGAGGCCGAAACCTATTGTTATATTAAGGAACAGAATAGCATCGGATGTTCAACTGAATTTCCTGAAAAAAGGGCTGGTGGTAGGGCAGTTTGTTATATCGGTAACCATCATAATGGCTGCAATTATTGTGCATAACCAGCTTGGGTTTATAAATAAGAAAGATTTAGGTTTTGATAAAAACAACCTGCTTAATATCTCCTACACAAGCTGGGGCGAAAGCGGTGCGGCATTTAAGCAGGCCGTTAAGCAATTGCCGGGTGTGCAAAGCGTAAGTATCAGCAATTGGTACCCGGCATGTGGGGGCCCTGGCGATATGTCGAGAAATGTATCTATCCCCGGCCAAAAAGATAAGCTTCAGGTAAATTATATCGAGGCTGATGCCGATTTGCCTGTAACGTTGGGCTTAAGAATAAGATCTGGTAGACTGTTTAATCCGCAGTTAGCTACCGATGCAATGGATCCTGATTCATCGATGATGGGTACAAGCCCGGCAACAAAAGCACAGATGAAAGCAAGGTCATTGTTAGCTACAAATTATACGGCAGGGTTACTGGGCATGAAAGTAAACAAACCCGTTGCCGATGTTGATGGCATGCCGGTAGGCGTGGTTGAAGATTTTAATAGCGAATCGTTGCACAGCAAATTGCAGCCAACATTGATACAAGCCATCACTAACCCCAAATATGGGAATATGCTGATACGTGTTAAGCCCGGTTTCGAGAAACAGGCTTTAACAGGGATCAATGCTGCTTACAAATCATTCTATCCCGAAAAAACATTTAAATATGATTGGATAAATGACCTGGTAAACGATCAGTATAAAGCTGAATATAAATTGCAGCAATTATTTACCTGTTTCAGTTTGCTCATTATATTTTTAGCATGTCTTGGCCTGTTCGGGCTGGTAAGCTTTACTGCTGAGCAGCGTGTTAAGGAAATTGGCATACGCAAAGTGCTGGGGGCAAGCATTAGCAATATTATAACACTTATATCTAAGGATTATCTGGGGTTGGTAATTGTTTCCATTGTAATTGCATCGCCCATTGCCTGGTATGCCATGAACAAGTGGCTGCAGGATTTTGCCTATCGCGTTAGCATACAATGGTGGGTATTTGCCATAACCGGCATTTTAGCTTTACTGATAGCTTTTGTAACCGTAAGCTTTCAATCGGTTAAAGCGGCATTGGCCAACCCGGTTAAAAGTTTAAGAAGTGAATGATTAGAGGTTAGTGATCAGTGATTAGTTAACATTAAAAATTTAAAGTCTTCCCTACCGGGGAGGATTTAGGAGCGGCTTATGATAAAAAATTATTTTAAAATTGCTTTCCGTGGATTTTGGAAGCATAAATTATTTACGCTGATAAATATTATCGGCCTTTCTATCGGCATCAGCGCTGCGGTAGTAATTTATTTGATCGTACATTTTGACTTTACGTTCGATAAGTTTCATAAGGACGGCGACCATATTTACCGTGTGGTAACCAATTATTCTTTCCAGGGTGAGGCAGGTAATAACAGCGGTGTTTGCGGCCCGCTTACCATAGCCATGAAAACCCAGGTTTCGGGCGTAGAAACTACAGCGCCTTTTTACACTTTATATCAGCCAAATATATTGATACAAGGAAAGGGCGATGTGCCGCGTAAGTTTATGAACCAGGATAATGTGGTGCTGGCAGATCAGCAGTATTTTAAACTGTTTAACTATAAATGGCTGGCAGGTTCGTCCGTAAATGCCTTAAAGGAGCCTAACACGGTGGTGCTTACATCAGAACAGGCTAAAAAATACTTTCCCACACTATCGTATGATCAGATGATAGGTAAATTTATTACCTACGATACATTAAAAACTACGGTTACGGGTATCGTTCAAACTATAAAAGAAAATACCGATTTTAACTTTCATGATTTTATATCATATAGCACAAATGAAAATAATAAAGCAGTTAAAGACCAGTTACAATTAGACCAATGGAGCAATACAAATTCCGCATCGCAGCTTTTTATAAAATTATCACCCAAAACAAGTGTTGCGAATGTTGAAAAACAAATAAACGCCCTGTTAAAAAAGAACTCAAAAGAAACAAAAGGCAACAGCCAGGATTTTCGTTTACAACCATTAAGCGACCTGCATTTTAATGCGGATTACGGCAATTTTGATGGCGGCCGCGTAGCGAGTAAAACCACCTTGTATGGATTACTGGCAATAGCCATTTTTCTGTTGGTATTGGGTTGTATTAACTTTGTTAATTTAACTACAGCGCAGGCAACACAAAGGGCCAAAGAGATAGGCATACGCAAAACTATGGGCAGCAGCCGCAGGCAGTTGGTTTTTCAGTTTTTAAGCGAAACCCTTTTAATTACTTTAATTGCAGTTATTATTTCGGTAGTGCTTACACCAATTATACTAAAACTATTTGCCGATTTTATTCCCGCAGGTATAACCACCGATTTTTTTGGGCAGCCGGGCCTCATTGTGTTTTTAATAATTTTAACTATTGTAGTAAGCCTGCTGTCGGGTTTTTACCCTGCTATCTTACTATCGGGTTATAAGCCTGTTTTGGTGCTTAAAAACCAGGCAGCTACTAACAGTAGCAAAACACGTAATGCCTATCTGCGCAAATCATTAACGGTTACACAATTTATTATAGCGCAGTTTTTTATAATGGCCACCATGTTGGTGAGCAAGCAGATCTACTATGCCCTGCATAAGGATCTTGGCTTTAAAAAGGATGCTATTTTAATTATAAATACACCCTGGAAGAGCAGGCAATCCAATCAGAAACAGGTGTTTTTAAATAAGCTGCACTCAATCCCGCAAATAGCAATGATAAGCCTTGGGAGTGATGCGCCATCATCCCCAGCTACACGATCAACCGAGGCTATCTATAAAAATGGCAAGCAGGAGATAAAAACAGATGTCCAGCAAAAATTTGGGGATGAAAACTACCTGAAGATATACAACATTAAATTGCTGGCAGGGCGCAACTTGCGTGCGGGTGATACAACAAGCGGATTGATCATTAATGAAAATTACAGTAAAGTACTGGGTTTTAAAACGCCCGGCCAGGCCATTGGCAATATGCTGAGCTATAATGGTAATGGTAAAAATATGCAGATAATAGGCGTGGTGGCTGATTTTCATCAAAAATCATTACATACGCCTATAAAGCCTTTGGCTATACTTATAAGTAACCAATATTATTATAACGGTACTTTCCATATTGCTTTAAAGCCCGAAACGGCAGGTGGCAACGAATGGCAAAAGGCTATTGGTACCATGAGCGTGTATTGGAAGGAATCGTACCCTGATGATGATTTTGATTATAAGTTTTTTGACGAAAGCATAGCCAAATTTTATGAGAGCGAGCAGCATACATCTACATTGCTCGCCTGGGCTACTGGCTTATCTATATTTATAAGCTGTCTGGGCTTGCTTGGGCTGGCCATTTATACCACTAATCAGCGTACCAAAGAGATCGGCGTACGTAAAGTGCTTGGTGCATCGGTGGCGCAAATAGTAACCCTGTTATCAACAGAAATGGTATTGCTTATTGTGCTGGCCTTTGCTATTGTAACCCCACTTGCCTGGTACGCCATGAACAAGTGGATGCAAAGCTTTGCCGACCGTACGCCTATAAGCTGGTGGATCTTTGTGCTAAGTGGCGCCGGTATGCTCATAACAGCGGTATTCACATCAAGCTTTCAAACGGTTAAGGCAGCGGTGGCAAACCCGGTTAAAAGTTTGCGTTCGGAATAAGTGATTAGAGGTTAGTGATCAATGATTAGTTAAAATTAAAAAATTAAAGTCCTCCCTTCCGGGGAGGATTTAGGAGGGGCTTATGATAAAAAATTATATTAAAACCGCCTGGAGAAATTTAAAGAGAAATAAGATCTTCTCATTTATTAATGTTTTCGGCTTATCGGTAGGGCTTACCTGCTGTATGCTGATCAGCGCTTACCTGTACCAGGAGCTAAGCTATGATACCTATGCTGCAAATGCCAAGCAAATTTACCGGGTTGGCCTTCATTCCATTGAAAATGGCGGGGTAACAGATTTCCCTTGTGTTGATATAGCTGTAGGGCAGGGAATAAAAAATGCTTATCCCCAGGTTTTAGCCTTTACCCGTTTGGAGAGGGATCATCCTGATTTTATAAAATATAACGGCACGGAGTTTAAGGAAGAGCAACTGGCGCTTGCCGATTCAAATTTCTTTAGCGTGTTTTCAATTCCATTGTTGGAAGGTGACAGTAAAACCGCGCTTACCGAACCTAATAGCATCGTTATAACAAAAGCATTTGAAAAGAAATATTTTGGCGATTCGCCGGGGCTTAATAAAATATTGTCGGCCAGTAATACTTTGTACAAGGTAACAGGTGTAATTGATAAAGTTCCTGATAATTCCCACTTTCATGCCGATGCTTTTATAAGCATGTCGACACAAATTACGGCTTCAACAAAGCAAACCTGGAGTAATGTGGGCTATTATACTTATTTATTGCTGAATAAAACCGGCGACCCTAAAAAGCTGGAGGCCGGGTTACCGCAGCTGGTAGCAAAGCATGTAGTGCCCGAAATACAAAGCGATATGGGGGTAAGCCTTGCCGAAGCCCAGAAATCGGTAAATACTTTCGTGTTCTACCTGCAGCCATTAACTGATATTCACCTGCACTCCGCAACAAAATATGAATTTGAAGCGAATGGCGACATTCATTATGTGTACATATTTGGTGTGTTGGCCGTATTTGTTTTGTTATTGGCCTGTATTAATTTCACCAACCTTTCAACCGCAAGCTCATCCAAACGCTCAAAGGAAATAGGGATACGTAAAGTGCTTGGTTCCGAAAAAAACAGGCTGGTTTTCCAATTCCTTACAGAATCAGTAATGCTTACCTTTTTGGCTATGCTATTTGCTTTAGGCCTGGTGTACCTATTGCTGCCCTATTTTAATGACCTGGCCGGTAAGCAAATCACCATCGGGTTCTTCTTTAATTACAAGGCTTTATTTCTTGAAGCTGCTTTAACATTGTTTGTTGGCATTATTGCAGGTATTTATCCTGCGTTTTTTCTGTCGTCATTTAAAATACTCAGCGTATTAAAAGGCAATGGCCCGGCACAGGCGGGCAACCGGGGGGGATTGCGCAGCAGCCTTATTGTTTTTCAGTTTGCCATATCAACATCGCTTATCATAGCCACTTTTGTAGTTTACCAGCAATTGCATTTTATGCAAAACAAAAAATTGGGGTACGATAAAAACCAGGTGCTGGTATTGCATGATACCTATTCGCTTGGGCATAATATCGAAGCATTTAAGCAACAACTGCTGCTTAATAACAGGGTAGTAAATGCCAGCATATCAAGCAATGTGCCGGTTGGTGGTAATGAAAATGGTACCGAGGTGTATGCTAAGGATATTGCCGACAAGGGCCCGCGTTCCGAAATACAGATCAATGTTTTCAATATCGATGATAGCTACATCGCTACGTTGGGTATCCAGCTTTTAAAAGGGCGTAATTTTTACCCGGCTTCGGCGGTAGATTCAGCATCAGTAATAATTAACGAAACGGCAGTACAAAGCCTGGGTTGGACTGATCCGGATCCGATAGGAAAAATTATTATACGTTCGGGCGGTCGCCATTATACGGTAGTTGGTTTGGTGAAAGATTTTCATTTTGCATCGGCAAAGCAGAAAATAGCCCCATTGATGATGATATCCGGGCACAATAACGGCTCCATAATGGTGAAAATAAAAACTACCGATGTTCATGCATTTATCAGCGATTTAAAAAAGCAATGGGATGCTTACAATACAGGTATTCCGTTTAGTTATTCATTTTTGGATGAACAATATGCAAAACTGTACAATGCAGAAGTGCATGTAGGGGCAATATTTACTACTTTCTCCATCATAGCAGTAATTATTGCCTGCCTTGGCCTGTTTGGCTTAGCCGCATTTATAATAAGGCAAAGAATAAAGGAGATCGGCATACGCAAAGTTTTAGGCGCATCGCCTGGGACTATAACCGCTATGCTATCGAAAGAATTTTTAAAGCTTATCATCATTGCATCAATAATAGCATTCCCGCTTACATGGTACGCCATGAATAAATGGTTGCAGAATTTTGCCTATCGGATTGATATACAATGGTGGGTGTTTATCCTTGCCGGTTGCATTGCTGTACTGGTTGCTGCTGTAACTATCAGCTTTCAAGCCATAAACGCGGCATTAGCCAACCCTGTAAAAAGTTTAAGAAGCGAGTGAGTTTTAGTCTTAAGCCCTAAGTCTAAAGTCCTGAGTCGGAAGTCATATTAATAAGGCTCAAGACTTAGGACTTCCGACTCAGGACTCAAGACTCCCCCCACAACTGTATCATAACCGTACGCTGCGTGTTACGTAAGCGAACAGTAATAGGGCAAACATTATATATCAATTTACTGATAATCAATTATTTATAACTTTGGTATGTTATTGATACTTAAATCTGCAAATTAGCAGTTCAATAATTCAATAAATAAAATGTTATCACTTCAGCATATTTCAAAATATTACCAATCGGGCGGAACTAAAAACTTTGTAATTAACGATATTAGCCTTGAGGTTGATGAAGGCGAATTTATTTCGATCATGGGGCCATCGGGTTCGGGCAAATCAACATTGCTGAATATTATCGGTATGCTGGATGAGCCATCAGAAGGTTATCATTATTTTGTGAACGAGCCTGTTCATCAGCTTAAGGATAAACAGCGTTCGGCTTTATATAAAAAATATATCGGCTTCGTTTTTCAGGCCTATCATTTAATTGATGAGCTTACCGTTTATGAAAACATCGAAACACCGCTTATTTACCAGGATTTTAAAAGTGCCGAGCGTAAGGCCATGGTTGCCGATATGCTTGACCGTTTTCAGATAGTAGGTAAAAAAGATCTTTTCCCGGCACAATTATCAGGCGGGCAGCAGCAACTGGTGGGCATTGCCCGTGCTTTAATAGCCAGCCCCAAGTTATTATTGGCCGATGAGCCTACAGGTAACCTTAACTCGAAACAAGGGGAGGAGATCATGGAGCTTTTCAGGAAATTGAATAAGGAAGACGGTGTTACCATCATCCAGGTAACACACTCCGAAAAAAATGCCGAATACGGCAGCCGCATTATTAATCTTTTAGACGGCAGGATCGAATCGTCAAAAAAATTCTAAGTAAATATTATATAGCAACATAAAATGTCATTTCGTAAATACATACTAATTATACTTACACTGGCGATAGTTTCCAGGGCTAACGCGCAACAGCAAAGTAATCTGCTCACCCTGCAGCAATGCCTTGATACGGCTATAAAAAATAACCTAACGGTGCAGCAGGACGCTGTTACCGCCGAAAGGGCGCGCATAGGCCTGGTACAGGCTAAGGATAACATGATACCTACGGTAGCGGGCTATATAGATCGTGATTATACCACAGGCCGTACGGTTAACCCGGTTACCAATACATATATAAACCAATCGGTAACTTATGATAATTATAACTTACAGGGCAGTGTAACTATTTTTAACGGGCTTGCCTATCAAAATGCTGTTAAACAAACTTCATTAGCCTATCAATCAGGTAAAATGGCTTTCCAGGCGGCAAAGGATATAGTTACCACAAACGTTATAACCAGCTATCTGCAGGTATTGGATGCCGAAGCACAGTTGGATCAAACCAAAAGCCAGGTAGCTGTTGCAAAAGAAACAGCCGACAGGGGTGAAATTTTAGAAAAACAAGGCGATAACACAACAGCATCAACCATATACGATCTTCGGGGACAGTTGCAGGCAAATAACGTTAGTTATGTAATTGCCCAAAACAATGTAAGTTCCGCTATGCTCAATTTGTTCCAGGTAATGAATGTACCTTATAATAAGGATGCCCAGTTGCAGCCGCTTAACGCTGATGACCTGAAAGGCGATAAGGATGTTACCCCCGAACAAGTTTATGAAACAGCCTTGCAACAATTAGCTGAGGTAAAGGCGGCAACCTTAATGCGCCAGAGCGCCGAAAAAGAGGTGAAATATTATAAAGGGCTTTTAGTGCCGCAATTGGCGGTTAGCTATGGCATAGCCACCAACTATTCTAATTCAGACCCGGTTAGCTATTCCGATCAGTTTAAAAACAACTATGGTACTTATGTGCAATTAGGTTTAAACATCCCCATATTCACCAACCGTTTAAAGAGGAACCAGGTAGCACTTGCAAAACTCGATCTGTTAAACTCTCAATATGTTGAGGAAAACACCAAAATAGTATTAAAACAAAGTGTTGAACAGGCTTATTATAATATGATATCGGCTTATAATAAATACCAGGCACTGGAGGCGGAATCACAAGCTTACAGCGAAAGTTTCAGGATATCAAAACTGCGTTTTGAGGCAGGGGTTTTAAATTCTGTTGATTACATCACCTCAAAAAACAATATGGATGGCGCAAATCTGGCTTTGATTAGCGCCCGGTACGATTATTTTATTTACAGTAAAGTATTAGATTATTACCAGGGGAAATTATCTTTTTAATTTTTTAATATATTATTGGTATTAAATAAAAATTTCTAATTTTATTTCAGATTACACTCACATATCCGGTTTGCGTTATTTTACAGCGCGAACCGGATATTCCAATTTTAAGGGCTTGTATAATGTGGTTTAATAACCGATATAATATACAAATTTTTAAAATCAGGCGTTAAAGCTTAAATCATCTGCATCATGAAAAAAATATTACTTATACTAACAATTTGCCTGTTTTTTGCCGGCATAGCTTCGGCGCAGGTTTTGCCAAGTTTTCAGTTTGGTGTTAAAGGCGGGGTAAATTTGGCCGCTTTTCCGCAAAATGGCATATTTAATAATAGCAACCAGGCAGGCTACGTAGGGGGTTTATGGGCCAGGTTTGGGGCCTTAGGCTTTAACTTTCAACCCGAAGTATACCTTACCGGTAAAGATGTAAATGTATCCTATACCGATAACAGCCAGGTTTACACCAATAAGGTGCGGTTTACCAGCCTTGATGTGCCCTTATTGTTTGGAGGTAAGGTTGGCGCGTTTGGTTTGGGCGGCAGGTTTTATACAGGCCCGGTTGTTTCATTCGCTATAAATAAAGATCAAACGCTATCAGATGCCGCGCATGATGCTGGGACATTGGATTTTAAAAACCAAAACTATGCCTGGCAGTTTGGCGCAGGGTTGGATATAAAGCAATTATCTATCGATTTACGCTACGAAGCCGGGCTTGATAAAGTAGCTTATGGCCCTGAGGCAGATTCACATACCCGGATCAACCTGTTTAACCTTACATTGGCTTACAAGATATTCTCGCTTTAAGTTTTCGCGAAAACATACTCAAATCCTGCAAGCCATTTGCGGGATTTTTTTGTTTTTACTGATAGAAATAAATAAAGTGTTTTTTATACAGTTATTAATATAAATATTTTATATTTGTTTAACAGTTATAAATCAATCAGTAAGTATTAAATCCTGGATAATGAAAAAAGCTATATGGCTATGTGGTGTGTTGTTGTGGTGCCTGAATATAAGTTGTTCAAAAAGTCAAACAAGCCCACCGACAACGCCGCCGACACAACCATCAACGTATAAGCCACCTGTAGTTTCTTCAAATTTTGTTAAAGGGGCCGATATAAGCTGGGTTACACAAATGGAGGCATCAAACTATAAGTTTTATAATAGCAGCGGCCAGCAGCAGGATCTTTTTGTGTTGATGAAAAGCCTTGGCATGAACGCGATAAGGTTAAGGGCATGGGTTAACCCATCCGATGGTTGGTGCAATACTACCGATCTGGTAAAAAAAGCGGTACGTGCCAAAAACGCGGGGCTTAAGGTATTGATTGATTTTCATTACAGCGATAGTTTTGCCGATCCGGGAAAACAAAATAAACCTGCCGCCTGGGTAAACCTTGATTTTGCAACACTGGTAAGCACCTTGCATGATTACACCGTAGGCGTAATGGATACACTGCAATTAAATGGTATTACACCCGATTGGGTACAGGTAGGTAATGAAGTTGATGACGGCATATTATGGGAGGATGGCCGGGCTTCAACCCACATGGCAAACTTTGCCGCGCTTGAGCTCAGCGGATATAATGCCGTTAAATCTGTTAGCCCTACTACCAAAGTAATTGTACACGTATCGAATGGATTCGACAATGGCTTGTTTGAGTATTTATTTGATGGCTTAAAAAACAATGGTGGTAAATGGGATATTATTGGCATGTCGTTATATCCAACAACAGCAAACTATACCACGCTGGATGCGCAGTGCCTTAGCAATATAAATGATATGGTATCGCGCTATGGAACGCCGGTAATGGTAGTAGAGGTAGGTATGGAGGTTGATCAGCCTGCAATCACCAGGTCGTTTCTAAGTGATATTATTACCAAAGTAAATTCCGTAAGCGGCGGCAATGGGCTTGGCGTATTTTATTGGGAGCCCGAAGCCTATAACTGGCAAAGCTACGGCCTGGGCGCCTTTGATAATACGGGCAAGCCAACCATAGCTTTGGATGCTTTTGGTAATTAAGCCGGTATTGTAATTGCGGTTATTAAAAGTACTAAAACCATGCAAAACGTAAATACAAAGAAATAGCTAAGGGTCATCCCAATCATCTTGCTGATGGTACGCCCGCGGCCGCGATGGTAAACTACCCGTAGCGACTTGTAGATATACCATATAGTACCTATAGTGGCAATAAAATCAAGCCACCCATTTACATGCCAGCTTGCCGGGGCGGGCTGTACCATCTGTAGTATCATAATTACAGCCAAAAAAAGAAACAGGAAGCAGTGCAGGTGGAATGTGTAAATGAGGTGTTCTACATAATATTTCTTATTCCGCCAAAAAGTTATCCTGAGTATTAACGCGCACAAAGGCAGCATCAAAAACATCATTTTTGGTATGTTATGCTTAAACTCTTCTACAAATTCCTGTTTAGCCCTTGGCCCATATTTCTCTTTATAGGTGAAGGCCCTTTTGTTATACAAACGCTTAAAAAAACCATCCTGTTCATCGGGTGCTAATTTTTTTTGCGAGGCTAAATATTGGGTGTAAGTAGTATCATTGGTTGTTGCCTGCAAAATTACATCATTACTGGTGATTTTTTTGGCTGTGGTATCATCATCGTCGTCATCCGCGCTATCTTTTCTTATATCAGCATCCACTGCCTTTTTTTGATCGAGTATGGCTTTTTTGGCCGCAACAGGAATAAAAGGGTTCTTTGCCACCTTATCCAGTGCTTTGTTTACCGTATCTAACGTTTTTTTAGTTTCAGCCTTACTGCTTGTGTGTGTGGTGCTAATGGGGTCAAATCCACTTTGAAACAATAACAGAAAGTAAACTATACTTATAAAAATGTACATTTTTACCGGGTGCAGGTATTGCACGCGGCGGCCTGCCATGTATTCGTTAGTTAGCTTGCCGGGTTTTAAAAACAGCGGCCTTAAAGTGTGAAAAAACTGGTGATCGAAGTGAAAATAATCGCTAATAGCATGGTTCATCATGTGGCCAAAGCTTTCCTTTATCTGCAGGTTTTCCTGTCCGCAGTTATGGCAATATTTTCCTTCTAATAGTGTTCCGCAATTAAGGCAGTCGTTCTCTACACGGTAATGTTTTTTCATCGGGTAATTTAATCTCGCTAAAATGGGAATAACAAATAACAGTTAAAAATAGCATTTTATGCGTGTTTTATCGCATGCTTAAGGGCATCATTATGTTTATACCTGAATACAAACGGGAAGATAATAGCTAT
>Ga0302300_1000860_pt1 | contig 18871 bp, 5 predicted proteins | sample III_Palsa_E1_1_FD_198756 | JGI IMG/M metagenome (GOLD analysis project Ga0302300, IMG submission 198756) | Peat permafrost microbial communities from Stordalen Mire near Abisko, Sweden - III_Palsa_E1_1 | ecosystem: Environmental > Terrestrial > Soil > Palsa > Peat permafrost | place: Sweden... | reverse complement strand
CTTCATTAGACACTTCATTAGATACTTCATTAGAAATCATTGAACATCCGTTTTTTAAGAAGAAATACAACAGACGTATTATTAATGATGTTATTAACGAAGACGAAGAATCTTCTTATGTTCCAGATAATTTTAGATTATTTGATTTTGATGATTTAACAGAATCTGAAAAATTAGATCAAAATTTTTAAAAACAAATTTTTAAGGACCCTAATCTCCCGTTATTAGTCAATAAATGTCATCTATAACATTAGCGGAAGAATTTATAAATGAGGTTGATCTTATTTTAGAAGATTCGAAATCAACTCTAATTAAACCATCGGAATATCTAAAAATATTAGAAAATTCAAGATATCTTTTTATTAATACTGTTAATGAAAAAGCAAGAGAAGCGGCTAATAATGGTTTTACTACATTTTTTTTAACAATTCAAGAAATTAAAGATTTATCTTATTTAGAATTATTAAAAAAAGATTATGATGTATTTCCACCGACCTATGGGTCTTCGTTAAATGTTTTTGAAATTTCTTTAAAAGATATAACTCGAGATATACTAAAACAACGATTAAGAAATATTTCAAATAGTTAGAAACTGTTTTGACACATATAAGAAGAAATAAAAAATCCCGATAATAACATAATTAAAAATGAAAAAATCCAAATAGTTTTATACTTAGGTCTAGGTTCTATTGGTTTGTTTGTTTCATCGTTAATAAGGGGGTTAGGGGGTTTTACTTGATCCCTATAATCTAAAATTAAATAATATATAAAAACTGTTATACCAATTAAAAAAATAGCATTTGTCAAATAACTAAAAAAACATTTATCAATTGTCGTAGAAGACATTCTAATAATATTCAAGAAAAATTTAATAAACTTATTTATTAAGTTATAAAAGTTTCTTGAAAGGGTTTCTTGAAAGTATTTTAGAAGTAGCGACAAATGCGGTTTCGCTAACGCTTCTCTGTTTGCAATTTCTCGCATATATTCTAACAATTTTTCAACTTAATGGTTGCCCCGGATTGGTCATTTTTTGTTATTTTTTGATAAATTAGTTAGAAATATGCTAAAAGTAGTTAAAAATGACCAATCTGGGGCAACCATTAAGTTGAAAAATTGTTAGAATATATGCGAGAAATTGCAAACAGAGAAGCGATAGCGAAACCGCATTTGTCGCTAAACTTCTAAAATACTTTCAAGAAATTTTAAAAATTTGTTAAAATTTCTAATTCGTGTAAAAAAAAAATCTTGATTAATAAAAAAGAATGCACGCATTTATGATAATTTTGATGTTTTTCCTAGTAGGGTTTATGATGGCAAGTTGGGTTCAGTCATGCGGGATTAGTTCAAGTATGCAACAATCAGAAACATGCCCCGGACTCGATTATGATATGGCTACTAAATCATCTGCTGTTCTATATACTATTGCAGCAACAGTTGCCGTATTTTTCACGATAAAATGTCTCATGTTTCCTAAAAAAAAGATGCACGACTTTAGCAAAGGTAAAATGGGTTATTAAAAGTTTCTCATAAGACAAATAATTAAAATTTTTAATCTTAATTATTATTATTTTTAATAGTTTTCCAACGATTTGAAGTATTTATATTTATTTTTTGTTGCTGGACTATAATTGGTCTTTCTAACGAAACTAAAGTGTCTTTTAAAGTATCTAACGAACTATCTAAAGGTCTTTCTAAAGGTTCTAAAGGTATTTCTACAAGTTCTTCAATATCCTTAAATAAATGTTTAATTGATCCTTGTAATCCTTTGGTTAATGGTAATTCGGCTTTTCCGTTAAAAATTATTGGGCCATATATTAAATAATCTAATGCAGATCTCTTGAAAATATCTAACATCGTTTTATCAGCACCAAATGTTAGTAGCATATAAACAATATGTAGCATATTATTTTGGGATTTTTCATTAAAACTGAAACAACATCTCGATAATGCAAACATTAATAGAGTTATTTTAAATGAGGTATGTTGTTTATTAATGTCAAAATCAGAAGAACCTCTAACTAATTCCGATGTTAATGCTTCTGCATCATATCTATAAATTGCATTAAAAATCATTTTAGTTTCGTTCGCTAGAAGTTCTTTTAAAAGATTTTCTCGTTTATAAAAAACAAAATCTTTAACTGGTTTTATATATTTATTAGAAAATTCGGGATTTAAGTAGGGGTGTTCTTGAGTTTTTTTTAAAAATATTTGGAGATCTTTATGCATTAGGACATGATCTTTATTAGACTCGTTATTAGAGGTTTTAGACTCGTTATTAGAGGTTTTAGACTCGTTATTAGAGGTTTTAGACTCGTTATTAGAGGTTTTAGACTCGTTATTAGAGGTTTTAGACTCGTTATTAGAGGTTTTAGTCCATTTTTTAAAAAAATCATAGGCTTCCTTTTTAATAGAATCTAAACTATCATCAGAATTTACATTATTTAATACAGATATCTTTTTTTCAGTTTCTAAGATAAGTGTTAATGGATCTAACGAATTAAATTTAGACTTATAAATAATTTTTTTAGTTGGAGAATGGATAATTTCAAAAAATATTTGTGTCGCTATTGTAATTGGCATAGGAACTATTGATATATATTTAAATGATAAATAAGATCTATTTTTAATAAGATTATTGGATTCTATAACTTGAATATCATTACTTTCAGCAAGTTGTCGATTAAATCTTGTTTCTTCTATAAATAAATTAAGAACATCTTGTACTAATTTTTGGATATCATAATTTTTTTTTATAATTGCAGTTATTATATAAATACGATCTAAATAAGATTCTGATGATATTTTATAATGCTGCATCTCAATAATTATTGACGTAATTAACGTTATTAATCCTCTAATATTCTCTAATATAATATTAACAAAAATTTAACCAATTATGGTATTATTGTCATTAAAAAATATAAATTAGATATTCTTTGGAAAAATAATTATGGTATTTCTAAAATTCCTTTTAGTTATACTAATATTGAATATATCCTAATTCTAGAAAAATTAAATTTACCCCTAGAATTAATTAGTATAATTATTAAGAATGTCTCCTAAAGTCTCTTTTAAAAAACAAAAATTAAAACTCTATAAAGCGATTGAAAATTATAATATAGGTGCTTTAGAATATCAAAATAGATCTGTGGATCATCCCAATGATGTTTATCAAAAACAAATATCTTATTGTTATCGAAAAATTCAAATAATTAATAGAATTATTGAACCATTGTATGCGGATATCGTTTATAAAAATGAAGATTATTCAAGATCTTTTAATAGAATTCCTAATATAACGACTTTAACATATACTTATGATGATTATTTAGCCATTATTAAATTATTTGATAAAGAAATTGAAGATGAACAGCGAACATATTTAATAACAGGGTTTTATCATATATTTAATTTACCCTATAATAAACAATTAATTTTAGAATCGGTTAGGGCTTGTAATGGTTATTATAGTTTATATTTTTCAAAACATTTTTGCGACTGGTTCTCTAGACAAAATTTTAATATCTCTATTAGGACTTTATTAAAATTTTTACCACTAGAACTAATTGAAATTATTGGAAGACAATTATTTATTTCTTATAAATTACCTAATCTTAATTTATTAAGTCTTAATAGTCATTAATTATGACGTTAAGACACTTTAAGGATTTGCTGATTTAACAATTTCTAGAAAACATTGAGAAACTGTAATTATTTCTGCAGTGCCAGGGAGTAGGGATAAAGATATGAAAAGTTGTTGTGTTGTTGCATTAAATGATGTCGGAACACCAACTATAGTCTGTGAAGCAGTTGTAGCAAATCCAGTCGCTGCCAACACATGATTTAAATATAATATAGCAGTTCCATTAGCAATTGTCCCAGTAGCATTTATTGTAAAAACTATAGTAATAAATGCAGTATCTGCTACACCGGTTCCAGCAGCAGAAGAAAAACTTTGTATAGTAGTATCAGAACTAGTTGAAGTAGTTCCAACTTTTATTGCAAATGTTCTAGCAGCGGTTCCAGCAGCAGATTTTCCACAAATTATTGTCCAACGTAATACAGAACCTAACTGAATTCCTTGAGGAGGTATAGCCATGATAGACCCTGTAATAGCAGTATTGGTTGTTGTGCTAGTAATTAATTGACCTGCAGTGCTTGCTAATACTGCAGAATGTGAAATACCAGAACCAAAACCACCATTTGGATTCCATTCAAAAAAACAATTTGCTTCATTATTGGGTATCGGTTCGCCATTACCTAGTTGATAATTAGTATAATACGAAGGACCTGCTTGCGCTACTAAAATACCTCCTGTGCTTCCAAATCCCATTTGTGATAAACCACCAGCACCTGCTGATCCATTTTCAAATACATTATTTCGAGATGAATATGAATAATTTACTGCAGATCCGTTCATTCTCATTCCTGGTTTCTGAATTCTATTAACAAGTCCTAAATTAGTTGAAGAACCACCATTTATAACCACATTAGTAAAAACATTAGAATCACTATTTCGAGTTTCGATAGCAGCGGGACCCCAAACTGTAGATCCATGAGAAATAATAACTGTATCAAAATGATTTAGACATGTGTTAGCACTTAAATCACCATCTAAAGATATAGAGCAGCCATTTAACGGAATTGCTTGAACTATATTACCAGTAGCAACTGTAGTTGGAGAATTAATTGAGTCAGTAGGAGAAACAGTGCAAGATGTCAGTGAAGTAGTTGAACCACCTCCAGTATAATTAACTAAAACAGGATAACCACAATTTGTTGCAGTCCAAAAATAACCAGATATTGGTAGAGTATTTGCTGAAACCGTTAAAGTTTGACCAGTAGTGCTTAAAATAGAAACTGAAGTCATTGTAGCAGGTGCTGTCATAGCAGTTGCAGGTGCTTCTAACATTCTAAAACCAATATTCTTAAAGACACCACGAGTACAATCTTTAGCCTCACCTAACGATAATGCATTTGGTACAGCATAACCGGGGCCAACTACTGTCATTTCAAGCCCGATGGCTCCAGCGTCCATTATAAAAAAATTTTCAAGATTAAACCTAGTACATGATTGTAATGAAAGACCAATTAGAGGATAATTTCCATCACCGTTTCTACAATCAATCCAGAAATTTCTAATAGATGCTGCTTTTAAATTTTGAGCAGTTATACCAACAGATGGCGCTATAGTCATAACAGCATTAAAATTATTTAAGATAGAAACACCTGCATATGCTAAACAACAACCACCTCCTTTTGAATAATCACCAATATCCGCTGTTGAAGTGCTACCATAACCATCTAATGAAATCTGTTTATTAAATGTCAGTGGTGCTGTAATAGCAGATCTACCAGTAAATCCAGATGCACCAAAAGGAGTTGCTCCATTAGGGGTTTCAATTTTAATAACAGCCCCTGGATATACTGAATTATTAACATCATTTGTGATTGATAACCATGCACTAGTATCGTCTGTAAAAATTTGAAGACCTTTATTAGATACTGTTATATTAGTTGTTGCGGCAATAGTAATTGAAGTGCTGCTATTAACTACCAAAATAGTTGATAATAACATACCAGCGGGATTACCAGAAACTACTGTAGCGGCTCCAGTTAAATTTACTGAACGACCAACATCTGCACTAGTAAATGATGCATTTGTACTAGTAATTGTAGCAGAATTTGCTGTAGTTGCACCATCAAAAACTACACGATGATTAAATTTAGCCCCGTAATCTGCAATTGGGTCTATAAAAAGTCGCATTTTTGCCATATTATTTGCTGACATAGATCCAGCCGCATTACTAGATGCTACTGAAATTGATATCACTGGATTTAAACCATTTGTTGAAACTATAGCACCAGTTCCAGAAACCGTTAAAACATTGTTATCAGCCACTATAGAACGTTGAGAATAGAGATTTCCTACAAGAGCAGAACTATTTACTATAAACGGAGCCGCTGTTGTTATAGTTGATGTATATTGAACTGCTCCTAAAGAACCGAATACAGTTATAGCATTATTAGCAATTATTGGTCCGTTTGCTGTTAAATTATTAGTTACGAATGAAGCAGCAACGGCAGCACCTATATAGGGAGTTATTAGAGTTGGTCCATTTTGGATTACAAATATTGAACCAAGACCAGTTTGTGAAGTTATACTCGAAGTTGTTCCTGTTATTGTAATAGGACCTATAATTGATCCATTGAAGGTATTACTGGAATCTGAGACCAGTGATCTAGCAGAATATAAGGAAGAAACTAATGCTGTGCTATTAATTATAAAGGGTGTTCCTGTATTTGTTGTAGCGGTATATTGTAATGAACTTAAAGAACCACTTAAAACTAATGAAGAACCTATAGCACCATTATTTAACGAATTTGAAGAATCTGCTATTTGAGATCTAGATGAATATAATGAAGCAACTAGTGCTGTGCTATTTATTATAAATGGTGTTCCTGTATTTGTAGTTGATATCAAAACTAATCCAGAAATACTTGAAGAAGCCGTTAGCGAATTTGTGTTAATTACGGAAGCATTATTAATATTTGTAGCGGAAATATTAGTGGAAATTATTGAAGAACCAGTTAAAAGGTTTGTTATTGGTCCTGTTAAAAAAGGGCTTATAATTGTTGGTCCATTTTGGATTACAAATATAGTTCCAAGACCACTTTGTGTATTTATAGTTGAAGTAGTGCCAGTTATTGTAATAGGACCTATTATTGTTCCATTAAATGTGTTAGCAGAAGTAGCCGAATCCGCTAACAAGGATCTAGCAGAATATAAGGAAGAAACTAATGCTGTACTATTAATTATAAATGGAGCGCTAGTAGTTGTCGTAGAAGTTAGTTGATTTACTGCTATATTTGTCGCTGTTATATTTGTACTTATTATTGAAGAGGCTGTTAGAAGGTTTGTTATTGGTCCTGTTAAAAAAGGGCTTATAATTGTTGGTCCATTTTGGATGACAAATATAGTTCCTAGACCACTTTGTGTATTTATACTAGATGTTGTTCCAATAATCGTTATAGGACCTATTATTGTTCCATTAAATGTATTAGAAGAAGTAGCCGAATCCGCTAACTGGGATCTAGCGACATATAATAAAGGAACTAATGAACTACTAGATACTATGAATGGGGCTCCAGTATTTGTCGTTGAAATATATTGTAGAGCACTTATAGATCCACTAAGACCTAACGAAGAACCAATAGCACCATTAGATAATGTTAAAGTAGTGGTAGATATAATTGAAGTATCAGATAACGCTGATCTAGCAGTATATAAAGAAGAAACTAATGCTGTGCTATTAATTATAAATGGTGCCGCTGTATTTGTTGTAGAAGTATATTGTAAAGAACTTAAAGAACCATTTAAAACTAATGAAGAACCAATAGCACCATTATTTAACGAATTTGAAGAATCCGCTATTTGAGATCTTGAAGAATATAATGAAGCAACTAGTGCTGTGCTATTTATTATAAATGGTGTTCCTGTATTTGTAGTTGATATAAAAACTAATCCAGAAATACTAGAAGAAGCCGACAATGAATTTGTGTTAATAATAGAAGCATTATTAATATATGTAGAGGAAATATTAGTAGAAATTATTGAAGAACCGGTTAAAAGGTTTGTTATTGGTCCTGTTAAAAAAGGGCTTATGATTGTTGGTCCATTAGTCATTACAAATATAGTTCCTAGACCACTTTGTGTATTTATAGTTGAAGTAGTGCCAGTTATTGTAATAGGACCTGTAATTGTTCCATTAAATGTATTAGCGGAAGTAGCCGAATCCGCTAACTGGGCTCTAGCAGAATATAACAAAGAAACTAATGAACTACTAGATACTATGAATGGGGCTCCAGTATTCGCTGTAGATGTAAATTGTACAGAACTAACAGACCCTAATACTGTTATTGATCCACTATTAAATATATTAGCCGAACCCAATGATCCACTAAGACTTAATGAAGAACCAATTACACCAAAAGGACCTAATGCATTAGTAGTAGTTGAGAGATCCGCTAGCGATGCCCTAGCAACGTATAATGAAGGAACTAAAGCAGTGCTAGCAACAATTAGGGGAGCATTAGTTGCAGTTGTTGAAATATGTTGTCCTGCGATACTGGTTAAACTTGAAATTGTTCCAGTAGCATTTATAGATGTAGCATTTATGGATACCGTATTAAGGGATACCGTATTAAAGGATGTCGCTGATATATTGGTACTTATTATTGAAGAGGCTGTCAAAAGGTTTGTTATTGGTCCTGTTAAAAAAGGACTTATGATTGTTGGTCCATTTTGGATTACGAATATAGTTCCTAGACCACTTTGTGTATTTATAGTTGAAGTAGTGCCAATAATCGTTATAGGACCTATTATTGTTCCATTAAATGTATTAGCAGAAGTAGCCGAATCCGCTAACTGGGATCTAGCGACATATAATAAAGGAACTAATGAACTACTAGATACTATAAACGGGGCTCCAGTATTTGTTGTTGAAATATGTTGTAAAGCACTTATAGATCCACTAAGACCTAACGAAAAACCAATAGCACCATTAGATAATGTTAAAGTAGTGGTAGATACAGTTGAAGTATCAGATAACGCTGATCTAGCGGTGTAAAGATTTGCTACTAATGAATTAGAATTAATAATTAGAGGTGCTGTTCCGGATAAAACAGTTGATATTAAAATTGGTGCTGTTATTGTATTCGAAGATGTCAATGATCCTGTAAATAATGAAGAAGCAACCGCTGCACCTATATTAGGTCCTATAATTGTTGGTCCCGTTTGGACTATAAAAACTGTTCCTAGACCTGTTTGACTAGTAATTGTCGATGTACTTCCAACAATTGTTATAGGACCTCCGATATTACTAATTGATGAAGTAGCATCTGCAACTGCTGATCTAGCAACATATAATGCAGGCACTAAACTTGTACTACTGACTATAAAAGGAGCAGCACTAGATATTGTAGAAGTTATTTGACCAGACGTAATAGATGTAGCGGTTATTAGACCAGCATTAGAAATTTGATTACCGTTTAAATTTAAAGTTCCAGTCATACCAGGGGATCCGCCATTTACTAATAAATATTGTGGATGGTCATCAGCAGAAAGTCCTAATAAATTTCCATGAACTGCTGTAGATGCTAGAGTTGGTGCTTTAAATCCAACAATTGGTCTATTATCTAATACTTCAATAACAGTTGGACCTAAACCACTAGATCCTAAAACAACAATTGACGCAATAAGAACTACACCGTCAGTAAATGTATTAGGTGGTGTTGGAATAGTTGCTGCTTCTACTAAAACTAATGATGTATAAACTGATTGAGCATATACCAAAAAATATATTTCATTAGGAGCCATACCGTTAATATAAATTGAATGTTTCGCATATTGAGTTGATGGAATATTAACTAAAGTTCCAGTTGTAGTATTATTATAAAAATTATCAATTAATGCAGAAGTCCCATATGCATAAACACCAGTAGTTGCAGTTTTATATACAGTAGTCCAAGAAGAACCCGATAAAAGACCACTTGGTAAAAATTCAGTAGTGCCATAGAAATAATCTCCAGAACCAACTTGTAATTGAATTGATGTGCTTGCCATAGTAGGTGCAAATGAAACGCTAGACCCGGTTACGTACAATGGTCCAAGTCCTTTACGATTCATAGTATCATTTAAATCACCGTAATGATATGCAGTTAGTGGTGAAGCATCGATTAGAAGGATATTAGTGTTAGTGGTTACTACGCGACCAAATATTATATTTTGTTGATTATTTGGTATAGAAGATGCAGCACTTAAGATACCAGAATTATTAATATATATATAATTATTTGTATTTGCTGATAAAGTTATATTAGAAGATGACCATGATTGAAATAAAATAGAACCTCCTGATGTTTGATAATATCCAGAGCCAGTTGAAATAGTCATAATTAAACCTGTTCCTGAATAAGAAATAACACCACCTGAATAAAGACCCATTGCAGGTCCTCCAGTTATTAATTCTGAAACTTCTGATAAATTTGAAATATTAGATCCTAAATAAAATTCACCAACTGAAGTAATACCACCATTAACATTATCTGTAAAAAATACTGAAACTGGTGATGAAGAATTAATAATAACTTTGGTTCTATCAAAAGTTCCATTAATAACTCCAGTAGTATTGGGATTTGCAATATTTAATACAGTATTACAATTTGAAATAGAGGACCCTAACATATTAACATTAGCGCCAGTTCCAATATTTGGTATAGAAAGTCCTACATTAAAATTAATAATTTCACAAACAATAATATCAATTGCCGATAAATTTTCACCTAAGACACAAGTTCCTGATGGAGTTCCTTGTATAAAGGCTGAATCTGTTAGAGTTATAGAAACACCTGACCCATTTCCAAATATAAAATTTGTTGGATAAGGTCCAAATATATTATTATATTCTAAATTTTGAACAACTAACATTGTAGAAGGTCCTCCAGATGCTGTTGTAATATTAAATCCAGTATCAGATGTAGCATCAATAATACAAAAAAACATAGTACATTTAGATGGATATAACGTCGAACCAACCATTTGAAATTTATAAGGTGCTAATTCTAATGAACAATTTGATAGATAAAATGTAGCATCTGGGGCTGTATCATAAGTAGTAGCGCTAAAATAAATAAGAGGCACTCCAGCAGACATTGCGCCACTAATTGATATATTAGAAATTGCAAAATTAGCAGAACCTAATATAAATGGTATTCCTGTATTAGTTGCATTTATAGTACAACATTGAAAACCGGCTCCTGTAATTGTTATAAAATCTTGACCAACGATTTGAGGTTCTATATAATTTCCAGGGGCTACTGATATTAAATAACTATTTGAAGAAGATGTCATAGTAATTGAAGAAACTGCAGCAGCGACACTCGTAAAATTTGCTCCTTTTGGTGCGACCGTAATTAAATTTGAACTTTGATTAACAATATAAAATGGAGAATTTGTTGGAATCATTGTTTTAGCATAATTAGCAATACCAAAGAAAAATCCAGTTGTATTGTTATTTACAATATTAATATCATATAAACCAGATTGTTCAATATTAATGGATTGTAAAATAAGATTTGGAGTTCCTGTCCCAGTAGATATAATTGATGTGTTAAATCCTCTGATAGAAGTAGAAATGGCTCTTATTGTGGCACCATTTGAAACTGACATACAAGTAGTTCCTGAAGTTGGATAAATATTAAATAAACAATTTGAGCAAACAAATTCAACATTTGTTCCGGATGAACTAATTAGAGTATTTAATGTTGGCGGTCCAGCAATATATTGATATATCGTATTTTGAAGTGCAATTTGTGTTGGATTTGAACCTGAATTCATAGCTATAAAACCATTACTATAATTATAAGTACCTCCAATAACACAATTTGTTAAATATAAAATGGTAGGGGCTGATAATCCATTAGCGATTGCTATAGTATTACATGAAGAAATTATACAATCATTTACAAAAAATGGAACTAATGTGCCAAGACCAGAATGATATACAGCAACACCTGCAGTTCCAGTAGCACCTCCTAAAAGACAATTAGAAATACCTGAATTATCTGTTCCAACTATAATCATATTATTAATGTTATTTGTTTCAATTATTGTCTCTTGAAATCCTGAACCATTTAGATAAACAAATGGTTTCATTGTTAATTGGGGTTCAGTATAAATTCCGGGGCCGATACTAATTAGATAAGGATTTGCTGAAGATGCCGTCGTAATTGAAGTTAATGCTGAAGAGATACTAGAATATTGACCATATTTTGGAACTTGTTGGACAGATACAACATTTGTAATAACTGCTGTCATATCCGCATAATTTTTAGTAGCGAGATCCTGTTGTAATGTAGGATCCTGTGCATTTTTAATTTGAGCATTATTAAGATATACAGTAGAACCAATACCTAGACCACCTGCAACAATTAATGACCCAGTTGTACTAGATGTACTAGATGTTGTTGAATTAACTCTAAGAATATCTGTTATAGGATTTACTAAAGAAGCGTTAATAATGGTAGGGGTCATATTAACTACGAATACAGTTCCTAAACCTGTTTGACTTGTAATAGTTGAAGTAGTTCCTTGAATTGTTATTGGACCAGATATAGTTGATACTGAACTAGATATATCGGATATTTGAGATCTTGCTGAATAAAGATTATTTACAAGGGAACTACTATTAATTACTAATTGATTTACTGATATATTTGTTGCTGATATATTTGTACTTATTATTGAAGAACCGGTTAAAAGGTTTGTTATTGGTCCTGTTAAAAAAGGGCTTATAATTGTTGGTCCAGTCTGAACGACGATTATAGTTCCAAGGCCGGTTTCATTAGTTATACTAGAACTTGTTCCAAAAATTGTTATAGGACCACTAATCGTATTTAAAGTATTACTTAAATCTGCTGATACAGATCTAGCAGAATATAAGGAAGAAACTAATGCCGTACTATTAATTATAAACGGTGCTCCAGTGATTGTAGTTGATATATACACGGGTCCCGAAATACTTGAAGAAGCATTCAAGGAATTTGTATTTATAACAGAAGCATTAATATTTGTTGAATTAATTATTACTGATGTCAGGGAAGATGTTAAAATATTTGTTGAGATAATTGAAGAACTTGTTAAAAGGTTTGTTATTGGTCCTGTTAAAAAAGGGTTTATGATTGTTGGTCCGTTAGTCATTACGAATATAGTTCCTAGACCACTTTGTGAATTTATAGTTGAAGTTGTTCCAGTTATCGTTATAGGTCCTGTAATTGATCCATTAAAGGTATTAGCAGAATCTGATGAAATTGATCTAGAAGCATAAAGATTTCCTACTAAAACACTACTATTTATTATTAATGGAGATCCTGTTGTCGTAGTAGATATATATATTGGTGCTGAAATACTAGAAGAAGCATTCAAAGAATTGGTGTTAATGATGGAAGAATTATTAATATTTGTTGATGAAATATTAGCCGTAATAATTGAAGAACTAGTTAATTGATTTGTTATTGGTCCTGTTAAAAAAGGGCTAATAATTGTTGGTCCAGTCTGAACAACGATTATAGTTCCAAGGCCACTTTGTGTATTTATACTAGAACTTGTTCCAAAAATTGTTATAGGACCACTAATCGTATTTATAGAATTACTAGAATCCGCTAGCACCGATCTAGAAGAATATAATGACGCAACTAATGCTGTACTATTAATTATAAATGGTGCTCCAGTGGTTGTAGTGGATATATAAATTGGTGCCGAGATACTTGAAGAAGCATTTAAGGAATTTGTATTTATAACAGAAGCATTAATATTTGTTGAATTAATTATCGAGGATGTAAGGGAAGATGTTAAAATATTTGTTGAATTAATAATTGAAGATGTATTTGATGATGTTGAAATATTAGATGAAATAATCGATGAACTAGTTAATAGATCAGTTATTGGTCCTGTTAAAAAAGGGTTTATAATTGTTGGTCCAGTCTGAACGACGATTATAGTTCCAAGGCCGGTTTCATTAGTTATACTAGAACTTGTTCCAAAAATTGTTATTGGACCGCTAATCGTATTTATAGAATTACTTAAATCTGCTAGGACCGATCTAGCAGAATATAAGGAAGAAACTAATGCAGTGCTAGATATCACAAACGGTGTTCCTGTGGTTGTTGTAGAAATTAATTGTTCTGTCGATAAAGTTCCAGATAAATTTAAAGAAAAACCACTTGCATTATCAAAATTAGGTTCTGATAGCCATGTTCCAATAATTGTTGGTCCATTTTGGATAACGAATATTGAACCTAAACCAGTTTGACTAGTAATAGTTGATGTTGTTCCAGTTATTGTTATTGGTCCTATAATTGATCCGTTAAAGGTATTACTGGAATCTGCTAGGACCGATCTAGCAGAATATAAGGAAGAAACTAATGCAGTGCTAGATACCACAAATGGTGTTCCTGTGGTTGTTGTAGAAATTAAGGATCTTGCCGCTAAAGTCCCAGATAAATTTAAAGTTGAACCACTTGCATTATCAAAATTAGGTCCTGATAACCATGTTCCAATAATTGTTGGACCATTTTGAACAACAAATATTGAACCTAAACCAGTTTGACTAGTAATAGTTGATGTTGTTCCAGTTATCGTTATAGGACCTGTAATTGATCCGTTAAAAGTATTAGCAGAAGTTGCAACATCCGCTAATGCTGATCTAGCAACATATAAGGAAGAAACTAATGCAGTGCTAGATACCACAAATGGTGTTCCTGTAGTTGTTGTAGAAATTAATGATTTTGTCGTTAATGATTCTGATAAATTTAAAGAAAAACCACTTGCATTATCAAAAGCATAATTAATAAGGGTTCCGTTAATTATAAAAGGTTCTTGAATATTAGCCGATAAAATCGTTGGATTAATAATTAGGGGATTTTGTAATAATGAATTTATAATAGTTGGACTCATGAGTTGAGGATTTTGTAAAAATGTATTTATAATAGTTGGACCCGTTTGTAATACTATTGTAGTTCCTAGACCAGATGATGAAGTTATTACTGATGTAGTGCTTGTAATTGTTATTGGACCGGATATAGTTCCATTAAATTCTGTTGAAGAATCACTAATTAAAGATCTAGCGACATATAATACAGGAACTAACGATGAACTAGAAACGATAAAAGCAGGACCAGAACCTATTGTTGATACAAATTGAGAAGCATTTAAATAACCATTAGTAATAAGTGATGGAATATTAATTGTAAATGTTTCAGGATTTGATGTTGTTAAAAATGTATGAATTGTTAGACCATTAAAAACACTTATCGAACCACCTAATGCAATTTGAGGCCCAGAATAACTAATAATAACAATACCAGCAGCACCATTAGATCCTATAATAGAGCCAGAACCAGATCCTGACGCACCTCCACCAGAACCAGAATTAATTGTTGCATTATTACCTGCACCACTTAATGAACCTGCACCACCACCTGATGAACCACTAAAACTAGATGCACCACCACCACCTGCATAAGTTGAACCATTTAATGAAGCAGTCCCAGAACCACCTATTGTTGATCCAGCAGAATTTGAACCACCTCCAGCACCAGCATAATTAGATATACTAGAACCACTAGAACCAAAATTACCTTGACCAGAAGTACTTGAACCACCAGCACCTAATAATGAACCACCACCACCTGAACCACCTAATAAACCATTAATACTTGGACCATTAGCAGAACCACCACCACCACCTCCAATTGCTGTTAAATTAAATACTGAAGAATTTGAACCGTTTGATCCAGAATTTATAGAACCTATACCACCAGAACCAACAACAACTGGATATGTTGTCAAACTCGAATTAGGTAATGATATAGTTCCTGATATAAGACCACCAGCACCACCAGCACCACCATATGCACCACCTCCACCAGCACCACCTCCTGCTACTATAAAAAATGTAAATAATGTCGAACCAGATTCTTGATTAATAGTTATTGGGCCAGTATTTAATGTTCCGAGACCTAAAACATTAACTGAATTTGAAACAGGTCCTAATAAATTTAATGAAAGACCTACTGCATTATCAATAAAAGGTTCGATAATAGTTGGACCTAATGAAACAACTATGGTAGTTCCTTGACCACTTGGACCATTAATTGAAGATTTTAAAGAACTAATTATAATTGGTCCCGTAATTGTTGATGTTAATGATGCTGCTCCAGATGAAAATAACGTACTATCAGAATTTTGAGAACGTGAAACATATAAATTTTGAACTAGAGTTGTGCTTGCTACTACTAATGGTGATCCAGAAGTTGATCCTAATGTTAAAGTGTTTGCAAAAATATCTCCAATAAGACCTAAACCACCACCTAAAATTAATGAACCGGTGGTATTGGAAGTGCTCTTAGTGGTATTAGCAATTGTTAGACCACCTGAACCAGTTGTTTCATTATATGTTAAATTTGCAGAAGCACCAAAAATTCCATTAGCGTTAAATTGAACTTGATTATTAGAACCTGCTGCAGAACCAGATCCAGAACCAGATCCAGACCCAGATCCAGAACCAATAAGAGGTCTTTGATCAATTATTTGTTGAATTGCATTACTTGATACAATAATAGATGATATAATAACCATTGAACCTGTAAATGAATTTGGTATTATTGGTAAAGAACCTGCTACTGCTAATTCTAATGTAGTAAATTGTTGTTGTCCATATACAAAAAAATATTTTTCACCTAAAGAATTAGAATTTGGACCAATTAAGTAGAAAGAATGTTTAACATAGAGACCGGATGTAATATTAGTTAAAGTTCCAGAATTATCGTATTGTCCTGTATTAATTACAGTAGAAGTTCCATATACAGGTCCACTATAAACTGTATTAAATGTAGCATTTAATGCTAAACCTACACATTGAAATTGTAATGAACCATAATAATAAAGACCACTAGATACTTGAATTTCATTAGAACCAGTAAAAGAAGTAGTTGAACCAGAACTAAATATTGCATTAATACTATTTCTAAGAGATACTTCTGCTTGATTACCATAATGATGTGCTATAACCGGTATATTGTCAATAAAAACTATATTAGTGCTATCACTAACGACACGTCCTAAAAGAATATCTGCAATTAATGAAGTTGGTTCTTCAGTATTAATATTAAGAGTTCCAGTGTAATCATAATAAAGATAACTATTAGTATTTGCTGGGATTGAAACAATTGCAGTAGGCCAAGAAACATTGTAAGTATTATATGTTGTTGAAGTAGGATTATTTCTACAATAACCAAAACCACTTGAAATTTGTAGAGAAAGTCCTGTACCTTGCGTTAATGAACCTCCAGAATATACTCCCATTGTCGGACTTTCATTAATTAATGTTGAAACATCGGCTAATGTTCCTACTGAAAGTCCTTGATAAAAAGTTCCAACGGATACAAAACCTCCATTGACATCTGTAAAATTAATTGAAATTGGACTATTAATGGGCATAGATACTAAAGTTCTATTAAAAACACCATTAATAACACCCGTAGCCAATGGGTCTTGAATTAAAATATCGTTTGTTATAGAATTTGAAGAAGTTATACTAGTAAAATTAATAACAGGACTTGGATTTCCACCAGACGCTACCGGAATTACTAAACCATAATCAAAACCACTAACTAAAACAGATTTAGCAATAAATAAGGCACCGTTATTAACTAAAAAACAAGTTGATGTATTAGCCCCAAATAAAGTAAAAGAACAATCACTAAATATTGCAGTAGATTGAAGACCGTTTTGTTGTAAAATATATTGTGGAAAATCCGTTGTTTTATTATAATCAAATCCATTTACTGTTAATGTTGAAACTACACTTGATATCGATTCTACTAGAAAACAAGTATCAACGTGGTCAGAAGCGCTAATATTAGTAATATATGCTATTGAAGGTTCGAAATTACTATATAATTCTAATAAAATTGATGCTGGTCCAAATGAACAATTTTTAAGGACCAGTGGTAATCCGGTAGCAAGTCCTTGAGAGTTATAATAAATTGTGGATATATTTGTTGTAGAAACTCCTGCAAGTGTTATATTATTTATTGTTAGGCCATCACATGCAATTAGTAGCGGAGTGCTTGGATTATTAGCATAAATTATAGTTTCTTGAGTAGAAAGACCGGATAATGATACGAAAGGTTTCCCAACTATTTGATCTTCATAATAAACCCCAGGTCCTACTTGAATTATATATAGATCTGTAGCAGAGTTAAAAAAAATTGATGCCATTGCTGCTGAGACACTTGTAAAATTAGAACCAGTTTTTGAAACTGTTATTAGATTTGTAATTGTCGAAACAATATAAAATGTTGAAGTTTGTGGAATAATAACTTTAGTGTAATTATAAGGTCCTGATAAAAATCCAATTGTATTGTTATTTAAAATATTAATATCATAAAGGAAACTCTTAAAGAAAACACTAGATAACTCGAGATTTACTGAAGAACCAGTTGCTGATGTCTCGATAGATGTATTAAAACCCGTTATTGAACATGTTAATAAATTAATTAGGGATGTCGTACTAGAGGTATTAACAATATTTATTGCGATACTAGAATTTGTTAGAGTATTATTAAGAACGCTATTTGTCATTAATAAATTTGAACTAGTGATATTCAAAAATTGTCCCGAAATTGCTAAAGAAGCATTTAAATTATTTAAAATAATCTGAAGAAGGCCGTTTGTATTTATTGCAGTTGTTATAGTAGTTGAGGCCAATAGTTTGCAATTTTGAATAGTAATCGGTGTTTGAAGAGATATCGATGTTTGTGCAGAAGTGCTAATTGCCGTTAGAAGACCTCCTATATTATTAAAGAGACAGTTATCTATCAAAAATCCAGAAACATTAGAACTCGATTCAGTATATGTTATAGCGTAATTTGTTGTCGTTGATAGTGTTAATTTAGAGATACTGGAATTTGCACAAGCAATTATAATGGGATCAGTGCCGTTTTGAGATATAATTTGAGATTCTGATACATTTCCTGAAGAATATCCAACTATAATTACATAAGGTTTCATAGTTATTTTAGTTTCAGTATAAATTCCGGGATTCACTTGAATTATAAATGGATTTGTTGAAGAATTGGTAGTAATAGAAGCCAATGCTGCATTTATAGAAGAATATTCAAGACCAATTGCATTCTTTTTAACAATTAGTATATTTGGATCACCGCTTGATGCAGTTCCATCTACATAGGCTTTAGTAGCGACATCTTGATTTAAAATAGGGTTTCCAACATTACCGATTATATC
>Ga0302300_1000859_pt1 | contig 18876 bp, 14 predicted proteins | sample III_Palsa_E1_1_FD_198756 | JGI IMG/M metagenome (GOLD analysis project Ga0302300, IMG submission 198756) | Peat permafrost microbial communities from Stordalen Mire near Abisko, Sweden - III_Palsa_E1_1 | ecosystem: Environmental > Terrestrial > Soil > Palsa > Peat permafrost | place: Sweden... | reverse complement strand
ATTGTAATTACCCACCCGGATACAGGCATACAGGAACTTTTTTTTGAACAGTTTAAGGAACTAAAAACAATGTTTGATAGTCATTTGGATGAGGAATGGACCTGGGCCTTGCACCATGAGGATGAATATGGCAAAACCATCAGCCGCATTTACCGCCAGATTGATAATGTAAGCATCTACAACCGCAACGACTGGCCGCAACTGATCTCCTTCTTTAAACCAAGAATAATTGCGCTTGATGATTTTTGGAGCGTGGCGCAGTATTTTTTTGAGAGTTTGAAGTAAAAAAGCTTTACCCTCTTTCCGCCGAAGGCGAAGAGAGGGTGGTCGAGCGAAGCAAAGACCGGGTGAGTCGGCGGAGCGCGTTGCAGTTCTGCGTTAGGGATGGTAGCGGATACCGGCCTGTGATTAATGCCTCGTGTAGTATGAGCGAACAGCCCGGGCCGAAGGCAACGCCCAATTATTTACACATATTGTTCTTTTTCAATCCATTTTGCTAACTTTGTTAGCATGAAGCGTTCGGGAAGTGCTGACCTGCCATTGCATTATGGTTATGTGCCCATCTGGCTTGCAGAGCGGATGGCGAAGTTAGGTTTGGCTATTGTGGAGAATATACTGATTGATTATGGTAAGGATGACCTGCTGCGCCGCATCAGCGACCCTTTCTGGTTCCAGAGTTTGGGCGCGGTTATGGGTATGGACTGGCATTCATCGGGCATAACCACCTCTGTTATGGGCGCTTTAAAACGGGCAGTAAACCCGCATAGCAAAGAACTGGGTATTTACATTTGCGGCGGCAAAGGCAAATACTCTAAACAAACGCCCGACGAACTCCTTAAAATAAGCGAAAAGATCGGGCTTGACGGCAATTACCTGGTTAAATGCAGCAAGCTCAGCGCCAAGGTTGATAATACCGCCATACAGGATGGCTTCCAACTTTATACCCACAATTTCATATTGAGCGACACCGGTAAATGGGCCGTAGTGCAGCAAGGCATGAGCGATAAAAGCAGTACAGCGCGCAGGTATCATTGGCTTTCAGAATCATTAACTTCGTTTGTGGATGACCCGCATACTTCCATATACGGGCAAAATACCGGTTACATTTTAAACATGGCCGATAAACAGGCTGATGGCTCACGGAATGGTATAATGCAGATAGCTGCTGAAAATCCAGAGCGCATGCTGAAAGAAATTAGTAAACTGGTAATGCCATCTCACCATGATGTGCGCGCAAAAGACGTAGATCTTAAAAGATTAGGTGCTGTACTTTGGCTGGCGCATGAAAAGCAGCCAGCCGATTTTCAAGACCTGTTATTATTACAAGGATTAGGGCCACGCACATTACAATCGCTGGCATTGGTTAGTGAAGTGATCCACGGCACACCATCACGATTTAAAGATCCGGCACGTTTTTCATTCGCACACGGCGGTAAGGATGGGCATCCATTCCCTGTTCCGATAAAAGTTTATGACGAAACCATCAGCACCTTGCAAACCGCTGTTTATAAAGCCAAGCTGGGGCAATCAGAAAAAACGGAAGCAATAAAATGTCTCTCAAAAATTGCAAAAAATGCCGAGAAGGATTTTACCCCCAATGCCAACTTTGATAAAGTAATTGAAGAGGAACGGAACAATTCATGGAAATATGGCGGCCGTACTGTAATGGATAAAGCTAAACCACCTGTAGAACAGCAATTGAAACTGTTTTAAAACAAAAATAGCGATGAGTTTAAAACTCATCGCTATTTTTTATCCTTTCTCACCGTCATGCTGAACTTGTTTCAGCATCTCATTTACATGGTGTACACCAAGCAAGCTACCCGGCTTACGAGATCCCGAAACGAGTTCGGGATGACTTTTAGTTTTAGTATTATTTTGATCCGGCTAACTCTTTAGCCTTATCTAAATGCATTTGCAGGGTTGGTAACGTTTCAGCTGCAAAAGTTTTTATAGTTTGATTTTTGTTGTCGCTTGCATCTGTAAACAGCTCAACTGCTTCTTCATGATCTTTAACCATCATTTCCAGATAAGCTTTGTCAAACTCTGCGCCTGTTTTCTTACCAAGACTATCGATCAATTCCTGATGCTCACCACTAATGGTATCTTTTTCAGTTAATAATTTATCAGCTTCAATCAATTTAAGCGTGCTATCAGCTTTAGTATGGTCGGCTATAATTGTTTTTGCATAACTTACTACTGCCGGGTTAGTTGAATTTTTTACAGCTAATTGAGATGCAGCTATTTCAGTCAAACCACCCTCAAGTCCGTTTTTAATAAGCGTTACGCCCCCATCGTCAACCAATGTTTTTTCGTTATAGTATTTTGCTTTCCAGTTATCTATACATGATTGCAGAGATAAAGCCATAGCTAATCCTAATACCGGGTAAATAAGTTTTTTCATTTTAAAATGTTAAAGTTATACTATCAACAAACATTAAACTATGCTGTTTAATATTTCATGCAAAACAAATCAATTTATTAATAAGAAGCCAAAAAATCAGCAAATATTTTTAGTATTTATGCCAGATTTCTGCCTGCATTCACAATACCATATACAGTTCTTATAACCAGCTTATCATAAATTTCCGTCATTTCCGGATCACTTTGCTCATTATTAAGGCATTGCAACGCATAATGCTGTACAATTACCAGCGGTAACACAATACGCTCGCGTATACCTATTGAGCGCCTTTCAACCGGGTATTCATCCATCAGCGCGTTACTGCCAGTTAATTCTATCAACATAGCTTTGGTAAGATCATATTCATTTTTCAATGTTTGCCAAAATGCTCCGAATTTTTCATCATTTTGCAAATAAGCCGTAACACGGAAATCAGATTTCGACATGGACATCATGCAGTTATCCAGCATCGTTTTAAAGAAACCTGATGTTTGGTACAGCTGTTTTACTTCTTCCCATTTGCCATCATTTTTCATTTTCTTTAAAGCAGTACCTACACCGTAAAAACCCGGGATGTTTTGTTTCAACTGGCTCCATGAGGTTACAAAGCTTATAGCACGCAAATCTTCCAGCTTCAATTGTGCATCGGCATTACGCTTAGTAGGGCGGCTGCTGATGTTGATGCGTGAAAGCAATTTTAACGGACTAAATTTCTCCAGGTATTCAATAAACAAATCGTCCTGTTTCAAAGCCATAAACAGCTTATAGCTTTCGCTGGCCATATCGGCTATTAAGGCTTTATGGTTCGTACTTAAAAGATCGTTTTTATTAGGGTAAAGCTCTGATACAATACCCGCATTTATCAACTGCTCCATATTAAAACGGGCAGTTTCAATTGATCCGTATTGCGAACTCACCGTTTGCCCCTGTATAGTTAACTGGATGTGCTCATTGGCTATCTCATCGCCCATTGAAGCGTAGAAACGGTGTGTTTTACCTCCACCACGTGCCGGCGGGCCTCCCCTGCCATCAAAAAACGCCAAGTCAATGCCGTATTTTCTGGCCATAGTGGTAAGTTCAACTTTCGCGTTGTATATCGACCAGTTGGCCATTAAATAGCCACCATCCTTGGTACCATCCGAAAAGCCCAGCATTATACTTTGGCGATTTCCGCGGTTTGCTAAATGTTCTTTATAGAAAGGATGTGTATACAACCTTTCCATTATGGTTGCTGCTAGTTTAAGATCGTTGATGGTCTCAAACAATGGCATAAAATCAACACTTAGGCTTTCCTTTTTCCAGCCGCTCCACAAAAACAGGTCTATTAACTGTAATATATCAGATGCCTGCTGGCAATTACTAATGATGAAACGCTGACAAGCTTTTTCACCATTTGCCTGTTGAATATCCTTCATTAGCCTAATGGTGTTCAGCGTATCCATGGTCAGGCTGTCCACATTATCAGGGCATTTAAAATCAGCTTCTTTAAAGGTGATATGTTTTATTTTCCCTTCTTCGTCAAGGTCGTTATAACCTGCATAAATGCTTTCTTTAATACCATCCTGCTGCTCAATGTATTCGTAAACACTACGTAACACACGGCTATCCTGCCTTATATCCAGCGTAGCAAAAAAGCAACCGAACAGGTTAACTTTCCTTATCAGGTCCTCAACAACATTTACAAACAGGCTATCGTGATCTTGTATTAATGTATTCCTAACCGATTGCAGCATAACCAGCAGGTCTTTCTGCACATCTTCCTGTTTTTCCTGCGGATTGAAGGCATTATCGTATAAAAGCTTTTCAATGGTTTCCAGTGTTTTGCCAAATCCCCTGAAAGTGATACGGCGTTTCAGCACCCTGAAATCACGATAGTAACATCGGAATACGATCTGCCTTAAAAATTTAGCTACTGCTTTTGTAGTATCAGTAGTTACGTTAGGGTTACCATCTCTATCGCCGCCCGGCCAAAAACCTAATTCCAATATCTGATGGTTATCAGCAAGGCTTATATCAAACTCCTCTTCCAGCTTTGATTGGATGCCCGATATGGCCTGATAAAATATATTCTCCAGAAACCAAACCAAACTAACTGCTTCATCAACAGGCGTTGGCGATGTTTTATTAAAGAAAGGAGTTTTACCTAATTGTTGTAGCAATTCATCAATAGTATTTATATCATTGATCTTCAACGCCTCAATCATATCAGTCATGATACCCAAAACGGTGCCCGGGTAAAACTGTGTAGGGTGCGCGGTAAGTACCAGGCGTAATGAAAAATCTTTTAATTTTTCACTGATGGCATTACGGGCCTGATCGCTGATAGCGGCTTGCTGCAACAGGCTCTGTAATGATCCGGAATCATCAGGACGGCCAATTTTGCTGAACGATGAATCCTCTATCGCGTCAAACAATACTACCTGACGCTCAATATATTGTATAAACCTGAACAAACGGTTAATCTGTTCGCGGTGATCGATATCTGGTACATACTTTTTAAAGAATGATTCGATGATCTCCTTGGGCGACTCCTGGTTAATAGCACCTTTATCACAATGCGAACTAAAAAACGGCAGCAAAATACCGGTATCTTTCACCTGGTAAAAAGGCAGCGTTTGAAATAAACTGTTATACAACTCAAAACGGGCAACAACTTCATGGTTGAAAGCGGTTTCTCTCTGACTGAGTTTTAACGTTGAGGACATACAAATGGGTTGAACATGAGTGTAAAATTCCGGTGCATATAATGAGGTCGCATTAAAGGGGTGAATTTAAATATCTAAATCTTAAAATCAGCAAAAAATTGAATATTTATTAAAAATTTAACTATATATATGTTAATATTGATTAAAAAACAACCATCCGGTTAAATTTTTTAAATTTGTATTTCTAAATCAACCAATTAGCCTGTATGCAGTTTAGGGAGATAAAAAGTTTTTTTTACAGTCAGTATTTTTCCGATGGCTTGCGCATAACCATAGGGGTTTTGATACCCTCATTAATATTAGCACAACTACATTATTTTGATGCCGGTGTAAGTATGTCATTAGGTGCGCTATGTATAAGTGTTGTTGATACGCCCGGCCCTGTAATGCATAAACGCAATGCTATGGCCATTTGTAACTTGTGCGTATTTTTGGTAGCTGTAATCACAGGCTTTGCAAGGCTTAATATTTATACGCTGGGGCTTGAGGTTACTATTTTTTCCTTCCTGTTTTCCATGTTTACCATTTATGGCAATCGCGCTGCATCAATTGGCACAGGAGCTTTATTGGTAATGATATTGATGATGGATAAAGCCGAACCAGCCGCCGAGGTGCTATCATCAAGTGCCATTATTTTAGCTGGCGGGGTTTGGTATATGCTTTTCAGCCTCGTATTTTTCGGCATCCGGCCCTATCGCGCAGCACAGCAAACCCTTGGCGAAAGTATTGATGAGGTGGCCAAATTCCTGCGGCTTAAAGCTGCATTTTACTTACCGGATACTGATATTGACGAGAACTACCACAAACTGGTATCGCAGCAAATCAAAGTGAGCCAAAGCCAGGACCTGGTGCGTGAAATGCTATTTAAAAGCAGGCTATTAGTGCGCGAATCAACCAGCGCGAGCCGTATTTTGGTGCTTACTTTTATCGACCTGGTTGATATGTATGAAAATATTATGGCTACCCATTATGACTATGCCTACCTGCGCGATAAGTTTAAACATACCGGAATATTAGCCGATGTAGCCAAGATAATTGAACATATGGCTAATGAAGTAGATAAGGCAGCATTTATTGTTCTATCAAATACCAAATACAAAAACCCGGTAGATTTTACCCCGGAACTGGAAAAACTGAAAGCAAAAATTGATATACTGGCTGAAACTGAGCCTGAAACCAGCAATATCATCCTGAAAAAAATACTGGTTAACCTGCGTGATATGAATCAAAAGATCATCAGTATCTACAACTATTATAACTCTGATTCGGCTAACCTGTTATTTGAGAACCGGAGGAAAATAGAGTACTCAAAGTTTGTTACCCATCAGGATTATGCCCCGCATATTTTTACTGATAACCTATCGTTCGGTTCGGCAGCGTTTAAACATGCTTTGAGGGTAGCGTTGGTTTGTTTAATTGGGTTCATTACAGCAAAAACTATCTCACAGGGGCACCATAGTTATTGGATACTGCTTACCATTATTGTTATTTTAAAGCCGGGCTTCAGCCTTTCAAAACAACGCAATTACCAGCGATTGATCGGAACCATTTTCGGTGGTATTTTTGGTATACTCCTGTTAATTTTTGTGCCCGATAAAACTGTACAGTTCTGTTGTATGGTATTCTTTATGCTGGGATGTTACAGCTTTTTACGGTTTAATTATGTGTGGAGCGTTTTATTTATGACCCCATATATACTTATTGTATTTAGCTTTTTAGGGGTTAACCATATCGTACAGGAAAGGATTACTGATACCATAATAGGTTCGGTTATCGCTTTTATAGCCAGTTATATTATTTTCCCGGCATGGGAATATGAGCAGATACAGCAAACCTTGCGCGAGATGATCTGCGCTAATGCAAATTACCTGGTTAAAATAGCCGAAAGCTTATCGGGTAAAACGGTAGATACTACTGAATATAAATTGGCCCGCAAGGATGTTTATGTAAAATCGGGGAACTTATCAGCGGCATTTGAGCGTATGACATCCGAGCCGAAAAGCAAACAAAAAAACATAAAAGAGATCCATAAATTTGTAGTGCTTAATCATATCCTGTCGTCTTATACGGCTACAGTCGCGGCGGAAATTATTGGCAAAACGGTTAATAATTCGCAGCCGGACATTATCAAATCCATTAAAAAAAGTCTGGCTGTACTTAACGATACCAGCGCAAAATTAGGCGGACAAAAAGCAGATTTCAATACCGAAAGATCAACTCCGGTAAGCCTTGACAATAAGCCGGAACTTTTAGTTCCTGATGATAGTTTATTAAAAGAACAATTAGGGTTTATCAATAAGATCAGCGCTGATATTTCGAGGGTGTCGGAGAATATATTGGTCTAACCTTTACGCTCGTCATGCTGAACTTGTTTCAGCACCTCACAAGCCAAGTTTCCGGCATGATGTAAACCTTGATAATGGGATGCTGAAACAAGTTCAGCATGACTATTTCTTTATTTACAACAACTCCGTTGCCAAATTAGCCAGCTCGCTCCGCTCCCCTTTTTGCAGGGTGATGTGGGCATATAAAGGATGATCTTTTGCCTTATCAATCAGGTATGATAATCCGTTACTTTCCGCATCAAGGTATGGGGTATCTATCTGATAAATATCACCGGTGAATACAAATTTGCTATTCTCTCCTGCCCTGCTGATGATTGTTTTAATCTCGTGAGGGGTCAGATTCTGTGCTTCATCTACAATAAAAAATATCTTACTTAAAGTACGCCCACGTATGAAAGCCAGCGGCGCTATGGATATTTTATCATTGGTTACCAGTTCATCAATCTTTGCCTGCATCTTTTCATCATCGCTGAACTGATCCTTAATAAACTTAAGGTTATCCCATATCGGCGCCATATAAGGATCTATCTTTGATTTGATATCGCCCGGCAAAAAGCCGATGTCCTTATTACTTAATGGCACAATTGGCCGGGTAATGTAGATTTGCCTAAAGTGCTTACGTTGCTCCAATGCGCCAGCCAATGCCAACAGTGTTTTACCTGTGCCCGCATTTCCTTGTATGGTAACCAATTTAATATCCGGATGCAGCAATGCGTGAATAGCAAAGGCCTGTTCCACGTTTTTGGGCGAAATATTAAAAATTGGCTGCTCGGTAACCTTTTCCAGTTGCGCGGTTTGCGAGTTATAAAACGCCGGAGCGGTTTGATTTTTCCCGTTTAATATATAGAAATGGTTATTGGGGTGTTTGATATCAAACGTATCTACCGGTAGACTATCGTGTTTATTGAGTTGGGTTATGAGCTTATCTGCTACTTTATTCAGCGTAGTTTTGCCTGTATAAAGCTCATCAACGTTTTTTATCTTCCCGGTTTCATAATCCTCGGCATACAAATTAAGCGATTTAGCTTTCAGTCGCAGGCAAATATCTTTTGAAACCAGTACAATCTTTTTATCCGGATTCTCTTCCTGCAAAACCAAGGCAGCGTTTAATATGCGGTGGTCTGTTTTCTCTGACCCAAAAATGGCTGCGGCATCTGCTGCAATGTTCTTGGTATCGATGATCACTTTAAAGCTACCCTTGCTTTTACCGTTCAGCGGCAGCCATTCATTTACCAGGTTATTGCTGGAGATATCATCCATCAGCCTGATAAAGCTGCGGGCCTCGAAATTGCGGGTATCGTTACCGCTTTTCATATTATCTAACTCTTCCAGCACCTGTATAGGTATGGCCACATCATGTTCCTGGAAGTTTTCAAAGGCATTATGATCGTACAGGATAACGGAGGTATCCAATACAAATATCTTCTTCTTGTCAGTTTTTCTCGAGCCGTCCTTTTGCATAGATGGCTAATTTAGGCATTTGGATTTGAAAACAATGAGGTAGTAGTTGTAGTTTTTACCACAGAGAGCACCAAGAAAAGGAACACAAAGCAGCACAGAGCTTTTATTATGAAAAATGAGACTGTTTAATTTTATTGGTTGGCAGATCATCCCTGTGACTCTCTGTGCAAAAAACTCTGTGGACTTTGTGGTTAACTCCTAAACTCGCTAAAAAGCGAAAACGGAAGCCCTCCTCTTGCGATTTGAACTTCCGTTTCCTAACTCCTTAGCAGCCATAGCCGCCGCGAAGCATCAAGTTTTGTGTATCTCTAACCGACCTGATCTCCTCATCGTTATGTTGCCTACGCTGAAGATCATTATTCTCTGCGAATGCTGATCTATCTCTGTGGTGCTTAATACCGGTTTCTGTTGTTTATCCCAACGGATTGAACGCTGTCAGTTTCGTTTTCACATTTAACTTACCGTTACCCTCGCGGGCGGCGGTTAGTATGTTCATCGAACGCTGATGTTGTTATGATCCTGCGGATACGCAACTCCATCGTTATTTGTGCAACACTTTGATACATCTTTATTCTTAGCGAATGTGATGACTCATCGTTTGCTAACGCTGATTTCTTCAAGGTCATTATTTCGGCTGCCGTCCTTCGTGAAGTTTTGCAGCACCTATAATACCTTTCTATTACTTCTCCGGTTAATTTGCTTTCGCCATTTTTCCGGTTGGTAATGAGACATTTCCCCTGATCTTTAGTTCGCCCGAAGGTCCACCCGATTCAGTTTCTTTATCTCCAAGGCTGTCAAAGTACGTCGTTCTTGATATTTTCAATATCGGGACATCGCTGTTATTTCACAAGGATTTTTTTTATTTTTTCTTAACAGGTTATCAACAATTACCAGGGCGTTGTAAACATCTGTCTTACTATTGATTTTTAACACTTTAAATTAATTATGGCAATAAATATCTTAGTTTACTAACATTTTCATTATCCACAAAAAATAGAAAAATCGCAGATTGATACTATCCCGAAAATTCCCAAAAATGAAAAAATCTTAAATTTTCTCTGTTAAATGCTTCCAATATCGCTTAGGAATATGCCTTAAATGAAGCTTTGTATTTTTCCTGGCGGGGATGTTTACGCTGGTAAAATAGTTTTTCCAAAGGTGCTGGTAAATCTCTTCTTCCTCATTATAGGCTGCTATTACTTTGCCGGGATGATTTACTGCCGAAAATTCAAGCGATATAAACTGCGTATCGTGCAGATCATAATACAAACCATAATTGCGTTTGATATCATATATGATCCATTTTTGATCGGCATAGCGACTTTTAAAATGTTTGATAAGTAAGGGTAATACATTAAAATCAGGCGTTATAGTTGCATAAAACGTTTCATCCTTCAATTTCTGAAACCGGACGAATGCCTCCATTCTATGTTTTTCACGGCGCATCATCCCTACAATTTCTGATACCCGCAACACGTATTTATTACCGTAATCTTCCTCAATATTTTGCCCGGCATCAAATACATATCGTATATAACCTGCAATTATATCGTCCTCCCCTTCCAGTGCGGCCATGTGGGCAATGTATAAACGTTGTACACCGGCAGAAGATAATTTTGCTCTTAATCCTTTTAAAACGCGCACGGCTCGTGCCTCGTCAGTAGTAACTTTTATCATATCCTCAAACATAGCGCTGGCATACCACTCCCCTTTTTGCATTTTTACGTGGGTGAGGCGGCGGTCATAAACTTCAAATATGGCTGTCAACAGGCCTTCAAACGTACCGTCGTGTAGCAGGGTGGTCATATATTAAAAAAGGCTTAGTTGGGTTTGCGAATTCTTTAAATATTTGCTTTTCGATTCCGCCAGAATGAACTGCTTGATATTAGTTCCCGTCAGGTCACGGCGTTCAAATTCATTGCTTTTACAGATGATGAAATATTTTGCCCTGTTAATAGCCACTCCTATCTTCTTTAACTGATCCCAGTTGAGTTTGGCAAACATCCGCGCGCTTACAATCTTTCGTGCCGATTCCATCCCTATACCCGGCACGCGCAATATCATTTGCAGGTCGGCCTTGTTAATATCAACCGGGAAGGCCTGCATATTGCGGATGGCCCAGCCTAGTTTGGGGTCGATATCCAGATCAAGCAATGGCTGCTGGTTGTTTACTATCTCATTTACATTAAAGCCATAAAAACGCAGTAACCAATCAGCCTGGTAAAGCCTGTTTTCGCGCACCATGGGTACAGAAGCATTTAAAGCCGGCAAGCGCTTATCAGCCAAAACAGGCACATAGCCCGAATAATAAACCCGCTTTAAATTAAAAGTTTTATAAAAATGATTGGCTGTTTGTAGTATCTGCTGGTCATTTTCATGCGTAGCGCCGATGATTACCTGAGTGCTCTGCCCTGCTGGTGCAAACATGGGGGCCTTTTTAAACAGCTTTTTTTCTTCGGTACGCTGGATAATTTCCTTATTCAGGAAACTCATCGGATCAATCATATCCTGCCGGTTTTTGTCCGGGGCCAATAGCTTTAAGCCTTCTTCAGTTGGCATCTCCAAATTCACGCTTAATCTATCGGCATATAAGCCTGCTTCGCGCATTAGTTCATCACTTGCTCCAGGGATAGATTTTAGATGAATATAACCATTGAAATTATGTTCAGTACGTAATTTTTTGGCTATTCGAACCAGGCGTTCCATAGTATAATCGGCATTCTTAAAAATACCCGAGCTTAAAAACAGGCCCTCGATATAATTTCGACGATAAAAATTAATGGTGAGGTCAACTACTTCCTGCACAGTGAACGCCGCCCGCTGAATATCATTGCTTTTACGCGATACACAATAAGCGCAATCGAAAATACAATGATTGGTTAGCAGGATCTTTAATAAGGATACGCAACGGCCATCCTCGGTATAACTATGGCATATACCATTACTGGCGTTTCCCAAACCCTTATTCTCATTCTTACGCTTGCTGCCACTTGATGCACATGATACATCATACTTGGCTGCATCAGCCAGAATATTCAATTTCTCCGTTATCCTTTCCGCGTTCATATTTGTAAAAATACTAATATTTTTAGCAAAAAGAATGCCGGAATAAAAAACATTAAATTATTTTTTCAGTTAGACTAAAAAGAAATTATAACCATGGAAAAATTATATACCGCTGTAGTTACAGCAAAAGGCGGCCGCGACGGCCATATTAAATCAACAGATGGTGTTATAGATATGGAATTAAAGAGACCCAAAGCATTGGGTGGCGAAGACGGCTATGCCAATCCTGAATTACTTTTTGCTGGTGCCTGGGGAAGTTGTTATTTAGGCGCACTTGGTTCTGTTGGCAAACGCGACGGCGTTGATGTGAGTGAAGCAACAGTTGATGTACATATAAACTTTAACAAAGAAAGCGAAACGGCTTACGTCCTGTCTGCTGAACTGCATGTACACATTCCCGGAATAGACACGGATAAAGCGCAAAAGATAGCCGACGCCGCTCATCGTGGTTGTCCTTACTCAAAAGCTACAAGAGGAAATATTGAGGTAAAAATTATTGCTGAATAACACATTAAATTCATTGCCGTTGGCTTCAGCCGACGGTATTAAAATGATAAAAATTAATGGCTTTAGCCCAACATTAATTTAGGCTAAAGCCATTTTAGGAGATCAGTATCCGTCTCATAAATGGGACGGCAATGAAATTGTTCTAATTATCATCATTGCAGCGGCTACTTCCGCCCTACTACATTCAAAAGCACCGCGCTGGTATGTACTATGCCCAGCGTATTGCCCGGTTTAACTATAAGGTAGTATTTTAAATAGCCATCCATAATGGCTTTTATGGTTTTGGTGGTAGATTCCCGATACTCGGGCATAATATAATCTATCGACCTATCGAAATACATTTGCCCCTTATCATCAATAAACGCCCAAAACGAATACGAGAAATTTTCATAAGCCTTATTAATGGTGATGTTAAATTCAGGGTTCATATACCCATCGGAATCATCAAAATTATTGGACACATCAGGCTTTACCGCCAGGTACTTAACCGTAACCCGCGGACTTCTACTTTCAAGAGTAACCGGGATGCGTGCTGCAAAAGCACTGTCGGGAATCCTGTCAGCTAACTCAGCTTTCTTTTTGATGAATAACGTATCTTGTTTATCTGGTTTACCTAAAGTAGCGGCATCAGTTTTTAGTACATTTTTTAAATAGTCATTGGAGTAAAAGGTCATGTAAACTAATGAATGTTTCATATGCAGTGTATCGCCCTGCACTTCCAGCACCTGAAGTTTCAGGCTGTCTTTACTCATTTGCATCATTTTAAAGTACGAACGTGCTACGTTAAAAATGGAGTCCCCCTCCATAAACACATAAAAGTTAATGAATTGCTTTTTCTCCGGACTGTAAACACTTGCCGAATCGTTGTTTAAGAAAGTGATCTTGTACGATGGCTCGATTTGAAAACCATTATCATCAAACGACATCCCATTCTTTAAACGCCTGCGCACTTCGGTAAAAGGAATGCCGTATACCGGTTTAAACGAGAGGGTGTCTTTTTTCTTTTCGTCATGATGTATTAACTTCCCCCGGTTACATGAGGTGCTTATTATTGCAAAAAGAAATGTGAAGAGCCAAAGTGGTTTTAGAAACGTATATCTGATAAAATTCATAGTCAATGCATTATGCATCCGGCAACAATTATTTTAATATAACGCAATATATAGGAATTTAGTAATTTCAACGTTTTAAATACTTATGAAAACATTATTTATACTACCATTAGCAGCATTAGTGGGAATTATGGCCTCATGCAAAAACAACACAGGCACATCAGCAGGCAACAGCGCTGATTCCGCGTTAACAAATCCGTTGCTTACAGCAAGTACATTGCCTTTCCAGGCCCCACCATTTGATAAGATAAAGGACTCGGATTATGAGCCAGCCTTCGGGGAAGGCATGAAGCAACAGCTGGCTGAAATGGAAACAATAGCCAACAGCCCCGATGCGCCAACGTTTGCCAATACATTTATAGCAATGGAAAAAAGCGGCGTATTATTACAGCGTGTAAATAACATTTTCAATACGATAACCGGCGCCAATACCGATAGTGTTTTACAAAAAATACAAGAGGAAGTAGCTCCAAAACTGGCAGCTCACCAGGATGCTATACACTTAAACGCCAAACTATTTAAGCGTATTGAGACAATATATAATAACCGCGCGCAACTTAAACTTGATCCGGAATCGGCGCGTTTGGTTGAGTATGATTATTTGGAATTTGTGCTGGCCGGTGCAAAACTTTCCGACAGTGATAAAGTCACTTTAAAAAAATATAACGAGCAACTGGCTTCGCTTAGCGCAAAATATACCAACCAATTACTGGCAGCAGCTAAGGCAGGTGCATTGGTTATTAGTGATACCGCTGAGTTAGCCGGACTTTCGCAAGGTGACAAAGATGCGTTGGCTCAAAATGCAAAAGCTAAAAAGCTGGATGGTAAATACCTGATAGCTTTACAAAACACTACGCAACAGCCTTTATTACAATCGTTGGCAAACCGCGCTACCCGTGAAAAATTATATGATGCATCATATACCCGTGCAGAAAAAAGCGACTCGAACGATACCCGTAACACGATCGTCAATTTAGCCAAAATACGTGCTGAAAAAGCTAAACTATTGGGCTATCCTGATTATGCCTCATGGGTATTACAGGACCAGATGGCAAAAACGCCACAGGCGGTTAATAAATTCTTTGCGCAACTGGTGCCTGCTGCTACAGCAAAAGCAAAAAGCGAGGCTGCCGATATTCAAAAAGTTATCGACCAGCAAAAAGGTGGTTTTCAATTAGCACCATATGATTGGGATTTTTATGCTGAACAGGTGCGTAAGCAAAAATTTGATCTGAATGAAAGTGAGATAAAACCTTATTTTGAGATCAATAACGTATTGCAGAACGGCGTGTTTTACGCGGCTAACCTGCTTTATGGTTTAACATTTAAAGAGCGCCACGACATCCCGGTTTACCAAAAAGATGTGCGTGTGTTTGATGTGATTGATAAAGATGGCTCTCAAATTGGCCTGTTTTATTGTGATTACTTTAAACGCGACAACAAATCAGGCGGCGCATGGATGAGTAATATGGTTGATCAATCGAAATTGCTGGGTACCAAACCTGTAATATATAATGTGTGCAATTTCACCAAACCAGCACCCGGTCAGCCCGCGTTGATCAGTTTTGATGATGTTACCACCATGTTCCATGAGTTTGGTCATGCCTTGCATGGTTTCTTCGGTAGTCAGCAATACCTTACCCTTTCAGGCACCAATGTAGCCCGTGATTTTGTGGAGTTCCCATCGCAGTTTAATGAGCATTGGGCACTGTATCCGCAGGTATTGCAGCATTATGCTACGCATTATAAAACCGGCGCTCCTATGCCGCAGGTATTGGTTGATAAAATAAAAAAGGCTGCTACCTTTAACCAGGGGTATTCGTTAACAGAAATATTGGCTGCCGCTTCGCTGGATATGCAATGGCACCAGTTGCCTGCCAGCGCGCCATTACAGGATGTAGATAAATTTGAAGCCGCATCGCTTGCCAAAACAGGCTTGAACTTATCGCAGGTGCCGCCACGTTACCGTTCAAGCTATTTTTTACACATCTGGGCCAATGGTTATGCAGCCGGTTATTATGCCTATTTGTGGACAGAGATGCTGGATGATGATGCCTTTGCCTGGTTTAAAGAAAATGGCGGTTTAACCCGTGCTAACGGCCAGCGTTTCCGCGATATGATACTATCAAGAGGTAATACCATTGAATACGGTAAAATGTACCGCGATTTCAGGGGACATGACCCAAGCATTAAAGCGATGGAACAAAAACGCGGTTTGATTGCAGAGTAAGCAATCTTAATTTCGACCTGAGGGAGAAATCTTCTGCGACTTACATATTCGCTATACAGGTTGAAGAAGATCTCTCACTACCGTTCGAGATGACATTTGTTTTTTTGCAGAAGCAACCATTACCCAAAAAATACGTTAATGTATTTGTAGAGACGCAATACTTTGCGTCTCTTTATATTACCATGGATGTAAAGGAAATTGAGCGGCTGATAAAAATAAGCAAAGAGCATCCTCTTATGCCTGAAACTTATATCCCATGGCATGAGCAGCCCAAGCCTGAAGAAATATTTTTGCCCGAGATTTTAACCTCCTTACAGGGGCTGGACATCTACAATACATTAACTGATACTCAAAAACTGGAACTCGGCAGGCATGAGCTGGTACAGGTTATCGCCTCCTATGCCTGGGGCGAATGTTTATTCTGCCTGTTCATGACCCGTCACCTGCTTACCCTGCCTGCTGATAATGTAGAACATCGCTTTCTGCTGCGCGAATTGATAGAAGAGTTCAGGCACCAGGAAATGTTTACACAAGCCATAATGCAAATAAGCGGCAAACCCATCAAACAATCAGGTATGCATAAATTTATTGGGCATTTCAGCAATAAATACCTACCTGCTGATTACTTGTTTATGGGTAGTGTATCAGTTGAATTGGTGACTGATGTTTATGGCAACTATGCCCGTAAAAACCCACAGGTTTACCAGGTTTTACGCAAAATGTTCGATCTTCATAATATTGAGGAAGCACGGCATATTCTTTTCACCAAAAGCCTGTTAAAAACATACTCCGCCAAAGCCGGGTACATTAAGCGTACGCTTTACAGCTATGTAATTTTGCTGAATATATACTTTGTACGCACCATGTATGTTAAGCGCGAGATCTATGAGCGCATCGGCATGGAGAGCCCGGATAAAGTTTACCAGATCGCATCAAAAAACTTTAAGCAAAAGTTTGCCGATAAATGCCTGCACGATATTATTGAATTTGTTGATAGCTGGAAAGGCTTCAACAACGCTACCCGCTGGGCCTGGCGCTGGGTTTTGGGTGCGAAAGTGTAACTACCGTAATGTCATTTCGAACGATAGTGAGAAATCTTCTTCGATCGCATTGCGAATATGCATGATGAAGAAGATTTCTCCTCGTACCTCGTCGAAATGACAATTGGATATTAAAATTATCCAATCACCTCATTAATACTCATTTCCCTAATCTCCTTACCTTCTCCCGGGCGGCCATTTTTAAAGGCTTTGCGTGGTTTCAGTCCCAGCAATTCAAACATAGCCATATCGTCATCAAATGATGGGTTTGGTGTGGTTAATAATTTATCACCTGCAAATATCGAGCTTGCACCAGCCATAAAGCATAGTGCCTGTTCAACAGTGCTCATTTCTGTACGGCCTGCTGATAAACGTACTACACTTTTAGGCATAATGATACGCGCGGTAGCAATCATACGCACCATATCCCAAACAGGAATCCGTGGCTGATCGGCCAATGGGGTTCCTTTTACAGGTACCAACGCATTAACAGGTACTGATTCCGGGTGTTGGGGCAAGTTCGATAATGTTCTCAGCATCGAGATCCTGTCTTCAACGGTTTCGCCTAAACCTATAATACCGCCGCTGCAAACTGTGATCTTTGCTTTACGCACATGCTCTAATGTTTGTAAGCGATCATCATAGCTACGGGTGGTTATAATACGTTTATAATCTTCTTCTGAAGTATCCAGATTATGGTTATAAGCATATAAGCCAGCATCAGCCAGTCTTTGTGCTTGTGATTCGGTAAGCATACCTAATGTGCAGCATACTTCCATATCCAGCTCATTAACGGCCTTAACCATATCAATCACCTTGTCGAAATCTTTATTATCACGAACCTCGCGCCATGCAGCACCCATACATAATCTTGAAGCACCGCCGTCCTTAGCTTTTTGTGCTACTGCAATAACTTCGTGTTTAGGCATAATGGCATGCACATCAACACCTGTATTGTAACGTGCAGCTTGAGGGCAATAAGCGCAATCCTCGGGGCAACCACCTGTTTTTATGGAGATTAATGAACTGATCTGTACTTCTGAATAATCTTTGTTCTCGCGGTGAACGGTGGCTGCCTGATAGATTAGGTCTAGCAGTGGGGTATGATATATTTCAGCGATTTGTTCTTTAGTCCAGTTGTATCTTACTTCTGTCATATGTTTTGAGTTTATATCAAACTAATTGTTGAGAAGAGTTTGAATTTCTTGTTTCAATAATGGTAAATGATTGATAATGATACTCCAAATTTGGGCAGGTTGAACATCATCATACGAATGAATTATTTTATTTCTGGTGTCGACCATTCTACGAGCATCTGTAATACTTATATCAGGAATAATTTTAAGTATACTATTTACAGCTTCACCTATTATTTCCAGATTCCTTTCTACAGCTTGCTGAAGCATCATATTATTTTCAAAATTCGAAAATAATTCAGGTTTACCTACATAATTTTCAATATTTTCTATACAAGACTGAATATCAAAAAGATATTTTTTTACCTCACGCTGCATAGATCAATTGTTTTTTTTCGTTGATCTCTTCTATAAAATATGGGTTTTTTAATGACGTTTCGATCAAAAGATCGACCTCTCTATTTAAAGTATCCCTTAAATTATCGTGAAGCTTCCACCATATCTCCCCAGTTTCCAACGCCTCTAAATTATCTTCAAAGTTTATCAAAAAGTCTACGTCACTTTTATCATTAAATTTATCATTTGTTATCGAACCAAAAGCATAAGCACTCTTTATTTTGTGTGCTTTAAATATTGCCATCAATAATGGCAATTTAGCTTGTATGGTTGGATGTAGCATATAAATCAAATTTAATAAAATTTATTTTACGTGTGTATGCAACAGCAAATGCGTCGCGAACCATAGCGGCAGTAAAAAGCCTGCGCAATCGGTAAAGGTTGTTATAATAATGGATGACGCCACGGCAGGATCTATCCCTACCCTTTTTAATATTAATGGGATGGATGAACCGGTTAAACCGGCAACGATAA